>JAEEGL011745377.1_pt1 | contig 12351 bp, 10 predicted proteins | sample 9134231 | NCBI WGS metagenome assembly JAEEGL01 (sample SAMN16246548, study PRJNA631951) | gut metagenome | biome: gut microbiome; feature: rumen; material: fiber-attached | host: Bos | place: Iran: Karaj | collected 2018-10 | reverse complement strand
ATGGTCGCATTCAAGATAATGCCACCATAAATATCACTATAAGGACTGACATCGCTTCCTCCTCCAGCAAGCCCAATCCGCAACGGTGCTTTACTTCTGACAATCATAATTCTTCAATAAAGTTCATTGTGCAAAAGTATCAAATTTCCATGAATCATGAATCAAAGTACAAAAAAAACAGATAGAACCGATTTTTATTCGTATTTTCGCGGCACATTTCAATATTTGGACATTCCTATGGGCCTTCTCAACATATTGCTCATCATTCTCTTAGTCTTTTATGCTTTCAGCCTGATTATCAAGCTGATATTCAAGCGAAAAATAAAGAAGTTGGAGCATCAGATGAGTGGATTTAACCAAGACGAAACACCATCGGCCAACGATGAAATGAAGAATCCCCATATCGACCCTAATATCGGAGAATACACTGAATTTGAAGAAGTTGAATAGAAAACAATTTACATCATGAACAATACATTTTTCCAAAAGAACAAGAATCTCATCGGCATCATTGCAGCCATTATTGTCTTTGCAGCAATTACTTTGGCGTATTTTAGTCCTGTACTAGAAGGCAAACGAGTAAAGCAACACGACATAGAAATGGGCAAAGGTATGAATCATGAGATTATCAGCTATCACGAAACCAGTGGCGAGTATTCATTATGGACTAATTCGATGTTTGGAGGAATGCCTGCTTGGAATATATTTCTTCCCGTTGAGACAAATCCTATTACCTATGTTAGCAGGGCATTAAACTTGTATCTGCCTTCTCCCTTTGGAAGCGTTTTTATCAGTATGCTAGGTTTTTTTATACTGCTTCTGGTTCTTGACCTTGGAGTATGGATAAGCGCCCTTGGTGCCATCGCCTATGGATTCACTTCTTATATGTTCATCATTATCGGAGCGGGACACAACACCAAAGCCCTTGCAATGGCATATATGGCTCCTGTAATCGCTGGCATTCTTTTGGCTTATAAGGGCAAATACCTTTGGGGCAGCATCTTAACTTCCATCGCTTTGGCACTCCAAATTAAATCTAACCATTTGCAGATTACCTATTATCTTCTCCTCATAGTCATCATATTAATTGTAACGGAACTGATTAGTGCCATCAAGAACAAGAAACTGGGACAGTTTTTCAAAGCATCTGCTTGTCTTGGCATCGCAGCTGTTTTCAGCGCATTAACATGCACCACTGTGTTATATTCCAACTATGAATTCGGCAAAGAAACCACCCGTGGCAAACCAGTGCTCACCAATAATAGTGTCAACCAAACCATAGGTCTTGACCGCGATTACATCACACAATGGAGCTACGGCATCGGAGAAACATGGAGTCTACTCATTCCTAACGTCAAAGGAGGTGCATCGGGCTATATCGGCAACAATAATCCCGCTCTTGAAAAGGTCACAGACCGCCGATTCAAGGAAAGCATCGCCCAAAGCAGTGCCTACTGGGGCGACCAACCCGGAACAAGTGGGCCTGTCTATGTGGGCGCCATCGTTGTGTTCTTCTTCATACTCGGTGCATTGACAGTGAAAGACCATTTAAAATGGGCACTCCTTGCAGCCACTCTATTATCCATTTTACTTAGTTGGGGCAAGAATTTCATGGGCTTTACTGACTTTTTTATCGACTACATCCCTGGCTACAGCAAGTTCCGAGCCGTTTCCATGACCCTTGTTATCGCTGAAGTCACCATACCACTATTGGGCTTCCTCGGTTTGGCTGAAATCACGAAAAATACCGAGGATTTCAAGAAGAACCTAAAGAAATTCTACATTGCCTTTGGCATTACAGCAGGCCTTTGCCTATTGTTTTATATTGCACCGAAACTGTTCTTCAATTTCCTTAGCCAAAACGAAAGTATGCAATTCTCCCAACTGATGTCAGGCAAGGACGGTGCCGTTTATCAAAGCTTTGCCTCCCAACTTGAAAATGTGCGCGTGGCAATCTTCCGCAAAGATGTCCTTCGCAGTCTACTATTCATCTTGCTTTCAGCTATCCCCATTTTCTTATACTGCAAAGGAAAGCTGAAAGCTACTCCTGCCTTTCTCATCCTAGCAGCATTAATTGTCATCGACATGTGCCCTATTGACAGACGTTATCTCAACGACGACAGTTTTATCCCGAAAAAGCAGTTTGACATTCCTTTTTCGGAAACAATTGCCGACAAATACATACTTAACGACAATACACTTGATTATAGGGTATTGAACCTAACCAAAGACGTGTTCAACGATGCCAGCACATCCTATTTCCATAAGTCGGTGGGAGGCTATCACGGTGCAAAGCTTCGTCGTTACCAAGATCTTATCAATTATTATCTTAGTCCTGAAATCAAACAGTTCAGCAGCAGTTTCAACAATACTACCACAATAGAAGATCTTCTATTGAACTTGCAACAACAAAACACGCTCAATATGTTGAACACTAAATACATCATTTACAACCCCAATGTCGAGCCGTTGACAAACCCCTATGCGTATGGAAACGCTTGGTTTGTAAAGAACATCAAATGGGTCAACACTCCTGACGAGGAATTCGAAGCTATTAGTTCAACAGACCTAAAGCAAACAGCCATCATCAATACGGAATTCGAATCACAATTTTCTGGTTACAAGCTTTCTGAATTCGCCAAAGGTGAAATTACCATGACCGATTATAGACCTAATCAGGTCACTTATAATATCAATGCTTCCAACGACCAACTAGTGGTCTTTTCGGAGATTTGGACAAGCAAAGGGTGGATAATGCATCTTGACGGCGAGGAGCATCCGATTCTCCGCGCCAATTATCTACTTAGGGCCGCCCTAATACCAGCAGGCCAACACGAGATTGTAATGCGCTACGAACCAAGAATCTGGAAAATTGGAAGCACCATTGCATTTGTTTCCTCTTCTCTCATCATAGCTACTTGCTTAATCGCCACCATTCTTTCTCTAAAAAAGAAATATCAGAAAAGTGCAACTACCCACTAATTGTTTTCGCCAAATCGAATGCCTCTTGAATATTGTCCTCCAAAGAGCAGTACTTCCATGAACCATAACGACCGATGGGATAGATACTTGATTTTGCTAGTAACTGTTTCTTTAGCACCTTGTCTGCCTCTGACTGACATGTGATGTGTACATAAGCAGGATCCATCATCACATGGTGAGAGGCTATCAACTGTTGGTCGGTCACAATGCCAGCTTTTTGCAAATCCTCCAACGTTCGATGAAGATACTTCTCTATATCCACACCGTTCTCCTCGTGGTTAAACCCAATTTCCACATACAGAGACATTTTGTCTTGACCGATGATATTATCATAAAATCCCACACGATAGAACACCAAGTCTCTACCAGGAAAATAGATCCAATTGTTTTTAGTTTCAGGACCTTTTTTGTCAAAACCGAGATTGAAAACCAGCACTTTGTTCCACGAATAAACTGATTTGTCATACTCAACGCCACACATATCCAACAACGCAGGGAAAGGTGCGGAGGAAATCAAATTGTCAAAATGCAAGCTACGCTTGTTAGTGAAAGCCGTTCTCGTCGCCATATCCACTGAAACCAGCCACTCGTTATAGCTGATTTTCGTCATATCCACATGCGAAGCCACCGACTCTACCACTTTGATGACACCGCGTTTCGGGTAGAGGAAAAAAGCATTATACGATTGGTTGTTTGTATTACGGAAATTTCTGATAATCTGTTCTTTATCTGCATAAGGAAAGAAACGTCCCATCGCATTTGTGTCCAGCATATCCAAATCGGTGGCATATAGTTTTTCGTTATAAGGAATCAAGAACTTTTCGGCGATGGATTTACCGAATTTGGCATATAACATTTCCTTGAAAGAGTTGACCTCCGCATTGTCATCAATTGTAAACAAATCATACAGACAGTCTATGAATTCCTCTTTGTCCAATTGATGGATATTCATTTGGAAAGGGAAGTCCACATGCAATCCTTTGTAGTAGATTTGGGTAATCTTATGCACTTTAAGTATCTCTTCTTCATTCAAACGGCTCATCACGTAATCTTTAATGGCCTCTCTTTGAAAATGGAAGAAATGTCCAGAGTAATCCCACACATAATCTCCCGAATAAATCGTCTTGCAATAACCGCCTATCTCATTGTCTTTCTCGATGATGAGGTAATCGTTTTTCGTGGCAGCAGCATAACTCAACCCGGAAATTCCGGCTCCTATAATTAAATCCATTTTTGTTAACTATTAATATTGTTTTTCTTGATATACCAGCGCAGCGCGATGGTTGCCATTGACGGACAGCAGCGTAACAGCACGAACAGCATCTGCATCACTTTGTTGCCGCGATAGTATGTGTTATCCTTATAATCGGGAACCTGCTTCATCAGTTCGTCGTATATTTCACGGTATGTTGCTGCTTGAGGACGTTTACTGTTGCGAATATAATTGGCCACTGATGAAAGATAACCTTTTTTTAAATATATGAAGTCTATCTCGGGCTTGAACTCGTCGTACACACCATGGCTTTTGGCATATTGCATCAATTTGCCAAATACAGCCAAACGCTTTTTGTATTTGTCGCTTTGCATCGTTGTAGTCACTGAGCCAGGACGGATGAGATAGTGATATAACGGACGGTCAACGTACGCCACGCTGGAGGCTTTCATCCACGCGCAGGAGACAAAGAAACTGTCATCGGCTGCGCGGTCCTCAGGAAACTGGATGTCGTTAGCGAGAATCATTTCACGACGGTAAATCATCGAGGCAAAAAGCGAGACATAGTGTGTTAGCACATATGCGCGCTTTTCGTGTGTCAGTTCGCCTTCTCCCACGTGGGGATTGACGAGCAGGTCGCCAGTAGAGCCGTCAGGGAAGCATTTCTTCAAATAACAACAGCAGACATCGCTATCCACAGCCTTAGCCTTGTTGTACAGCACTTCCAACATATCTGGCTCAACGGTGTCATCGGGATCGATAAAGGAGATGTATTCACCTTGAGCCTCGAGGATACCGAAATTGCGAGCCTTACCGGCACCAAGGTTGTGCTCTGGTTTCAAAAACCTAAATTGGGCTTCACGTGGATGCCCAGCAATCGTCTGTTTGACAATTTCAATACTATCGTCAGGACTATGGTCATCCACAAAAATAAACTCCACATCGTCCAATGACTGAGCCAATAGAGTCTCAGTACATTTCTTGATGTACTGGGCCACGCCGTAAACAGGCAAAATCACAGATACTTTTACCATGAAAAAAACATCAATTATGACTGCAAAACTACGAATTTTTCCCAACACTGCGTTGAAAACGAACTTCAAGCAGTTGAAACCAACCAAGATCTCGTGGCAACAACAAAAATAATTATTTGAATAACAGCAATTTCATCGCCTTAAACAATACAATCGGATTATACCATGGTGTCTTGATTGCCATTGCCTTTAAAGGTTTCTTTGCAGTTATACAACACACTACCCAACGGGAGAACAAAAACCCCGTCCAATCATCACGTTTAAATATCTTTTTTACGAGGTTTTTTTGATACAAAGCTTCAAGATAAGTTTTTTCTCGAGAAATATCTCCAATAACATGTTGGTGCTGCCGTTCTCCCAAATGATGAAGAAGAAAAGAAAGAAGATGGAGATCCATTTCCTCTTCAGAAAGTGGCCTGTCTAAAAAAGCTTCCATCGAAGGACGGAAAATCCTTTTCTTTGTAGCAATGACATAATCCTCCTTCTTTGCCGAAATATTTTCGCCATGCCAACGATACTTTAGCAAAAAGTGAGGGATATTTGCCATTTTGCATCCCCGAAGACTAAGACGGTGCCACAACTCGGTGTCTTCTACGTCAGGAAAACTGGGATCATAGAGATTGTTTTTTAGAATACTTGTCCGAATCATTACCGAAGGGTGTATAAAAGGACAAGTGAAATAGGTGGCGCATTTTAAAAGTTCGGGGGTATCAATATTCTTTATCCTTCCTGTGGTTTTACCTTCACCGTCAATACGAATCGCCCAAGAACCGCACATATCAATGTCTTTGTGTTCATTCAAAAAGGCCACTTGATTTGCAAATCTATTGGGCATGCAAACATCGTCAGCATCCATTCGGGCAATTAGGTCACCTTGCGAAAGAGCGATACCCTTATTAAGTGTGGCAATTAGTCTCAGGTTCTTTTCGTTTTCGACATACCTAATCCTCGGGTCGTTGTATGATAAGATGATTTCTTTGCTTTTATCCGTGGAGCCATCGTTGATAAGCAACAATTCAAAATTCGTGTAGGTTTGAGCCAACACACTATCAATGGCTTCGCGTAGATATTTCTCACCATTGTGAACGGGCAGGATGACGGAGATAAGAGGACTATAAGTCATTTTATTGTGTTAATAATACGTTTTGAAACACTCTAATAATGAAAACAATGTACTATACATACGTTTATGAAACTATTGAAAATTGTTTGTTTTTGCTGCTAAATAGTTTACTACCCTTTCAGAAGCTTTCCCATTGTCAAAAGACTTATAATAATCTTGCATAAACACTTTTATTTTAGCAAGATAAGTTTCTTTTTCAAAATTCTTGATGTTATCATCCAACTCTTCCTGACTTCGACATAAAGCAAATGGAAGTTTATAAAATATATCCCTTAACCCTCTACCCGATTTTTGGTTTGTATATTTTTCAATATCAGGTGTGTATAAAAACACCGGTTTATTAGTTAACATAAAATCCGACATAATTGACGAATAGTCAGTTATTAAACAATCGGAAATCATACATAATTCTTGCGGATCAGAATAACATGTACCGTTAATAATATCAGAATTATACGCGAACAAATCCGATTTTTCAGCGATATTAGGGTGAAGCCTTATTATGATTTTCCATTTTGAATTATCTAAACTATATAAAACTGTCTTGAGCTTCTCAAAATCGATGTTATAACAAGATGTATCTATGTCATCTCTAAAAGTTGGAGCATACAATAAAATTCTATCCTTTAATGAAAAGCCATACTTTAGTTTAAGCTGATTTCTGAAATTCTCGCCTTTGAAATACATATCGTTTCTTGGAACACCGTATTCTAAAATCTCACAATTATCTGAAAGCCAAAATGATTCTTGTAAAATTTTGGAAAAATAAGGATTACCAGAAACAATTGCGTCTGTAATTTTTGAATCTGCTTTACTAGCTTTTATATAATGGATATTTAACATATCTTCCGCTTCTTTTTCAATATATTTCAAAGGAAAATCACCATGCCAAGTCTGTAAAAGAATTTGATTTTTCTTTTTTTTAATAAATTGGGTAATTCCACCTTTACAGTTGACAATAATTATTCTTGCTGTGGCTAATTCATAATAGAACCTTATGCTATAGTACGAAACGGCTTTTATTCTATCTTTGATAACAGTTGGTGTATTTTTCAACCATACTAATTTACAGTTTAGTTTTTGTCGTAAAATTTCTTCTGCAATGTATTTGGGATTATCTCCATAGCCTTTACCGTAGTAACTATCAAAAACAATTTTATTATTATGAACAGGAAATATGCGGAATAGATTTCTCAACAAACATTTCATAATTTTCAAATTCCCAATTTTTCTCATTGTAGCATTGATTTTTTGGTTATTAATAAAACCTCAATAAAGAATTACAATCCCTTTGGCAAAAGAATAAAGAATACTCTGTGATAATTATTTTTCCAACAAATTCAAAAACAATTCAGCACACCACAACTGCCATTTTTGATTACCTGTTAGGGAATCCATATTAATGTCATTTCTAAACTCTGAGCGAGTGGGACCCGACCAATTTTTAAATACTGCATCTACAGGACGTGGCATAGGAATTTTGAAGGGAATTTCCAATTCAGGGTACTTAATAGCATACAAACCACGAACAAGATACTTAGGTTCCCCGTTACGTACTCGGTTCATGTCGAGTGGCTCAGCCATCACTAACTTGGCATACGGATCATAATATGGCATCCATGCTGCACCAAAGGCATTCATGTATGAACTGCTACTTTCTATGGAGAACACTTCGTCCATAAACTTCAACACATTGATGCCGTTATCTCCCTCGCGATATCTCTCGAACAGTTCAGATTGGTCAATAGGATTGTTCAAAACCAAAGTAGGATCCAAAAACGTGTAACGCTTGACGAATGCATCAAACGTCCATATCGGACTAATAAGTTTGTCCATACCGCCAAAGATCAAATCTGCACTTTCTCCCACAATTATCAATTGTACGCCATCTTTTTTGGCCAATTCAGCTGCTTTGTAAATCTGAGGCTCTATAGAATGAACCGGTGCAAATTTATGGCGCATCACTATGGGAGTGAACTTCTCATAATCCTCCATAGTGATGTCGATAAGATGATGATTGAGGTTGAACTTCTTGCAATAGACTTTGGCACGCTCCACGTCAGCATCAAAAACGCCCGATACAGAGTTGAATGTGTAAGCATGACTACCGGGCTTCAAATATGCAGCCAAGTTTGCACTATCCATACCGCCAGAAAGGAGAATGCCGATGTTGTCATACTTGGCATATAATTCATCAAACTGTTTCAGGATCTCTTTGTCAATATCTTCGGAAGTTTTGACAGGAATGCGATCTTTTTCTTCTAAGGGGAGAAAATTCTTATGCTGAAAACCTTCAGCAAAATCAATGCCATCCTTCCAGATATACCGAAAGGCTATATATGAACTCAGGCAGAAATCTTTATTTACCATGTTTATTCGTTATTTTTCAAATTTATTCAAAAAACGTTCCAAACAATACAATAACCATTTTTGATTACCGCTGAACGTGTTGATATCAATATCATTCCTGAACTCAGGACGCTTAGGACCTTCCCAATTCTTAAAATACTCATCTACTGGTCTAGGCATCGGTTGTTTTAGAGGAACAGCTGTCTCAGGATATTTCATTCTAAAAAGGTCTCGTATCAAATATTTTGTGTCTCCATTTCTAATTCTGCCCAAATCAAGAGGTTTTGCCATTTTGAGCAATTCATAGGGATCAATGAAATCCATTTCAGCCGTTTCGAATGCGTTTTCGTACGAAGCGTAACTCTCATCGGTAACCACCTCATCATAGAATCGCAAATAATCAATACTACTCTTCCCAATACGATAACGTTCAAAGAGATAATTCATGTCGTAAGGATCATTCAAAACATCTGCGGGATTCACATAAAGTGTTCTCTTTACATATTGTTCATAACTCCAATTTTGGGAGAGCAGACCATCCATACCGCCAAACACATAATCTGCCGCGTCACCAATAACAAGCATTGTTATACCATCCTTTTTGGCTTGAACAGCGGCAGCGTAGAGTTGAGGTTCAATAGAATGAACAGGGGCACCTTTGTGCTCCATCACTTTATCGACATTCTGTTCAACAGTGTTCCAATCAATATCGACATAGTGTAGATTTAAATGATAATACTTTGCGTAATATTCTGCACGCTCCAACTCATCACTTTGGAACTTTCCGCCAAGGAACCTAAACGTATAGGCGTCAGCACCTTCAGGCATGTATGAAGCAAGAATAGAACTATCCATACCACCTGACAACAACATACCTAACTTTTCATGGGCTAATCTTCTAAAGACATTACGTAAAGCAACGTCTATATCATGGGCATCTGAAACGAAAACCTTTCTGTTCAGAGGTTGCTGTTTATATACTTGGTGGTGAAATCCTTCACAGAACTGTTTTTCATCATCTTCCACATATCGCAGTGAAAGATATGAACTCATACAATAACTCTTATCAATCATTATTTTGGTTTTCTACATTTAAATGAAAAGCCTTTTGAGCCGATTCGTTTGTCCATCCGCGGACCTGTTGTAACGCTTGTGTTATCTTTGTTGAAGAAATGCCTTTAGTATAAGGGAAATACACGATTCTGATGCCTTCCTCATTGAACTTTCTTTCGTATTCCTTCCATTTGTCAGTACCGTACCAATCATCGCCAACAAATAGAATTTTGGCTCCAAGTTTCTTGCAGACGGTGAGTTTATCCATATCATATTGCGGGACCGCCGCATCGACATATTTGCAACTTCTGACGATTTCGATTCTGTCCTCAAACGGAATCATCGCTTGTTTACCTTTGTAAGCGACTAGGTCGTCAACGGTAACTCCTACGACAAGATAGTCGCACATTCCTTTTGCATTTTTCAGCAAATTGAGATGACCAATATGAAATAGATCATAAACTCCTGTAGTATAACCAATCACAATATTATTGGGATTAGCATGAGGCATTTTCAAGTTGACAATGTCATTCATAGTACATTTCCTTTTATTTTCGCAAAAAAACTTCGATAGGCTTTTCCGTGAAATATTGTTTGTTAATATCCTTCTATATACTTAACCTCTCGGCTTGCTGACACAAGAGATTTGCACTGCAAAAATACAGTTTTTCCTTCAACGATGCATAAAAGCCCTCATAGTACTCAAAAATCGGCGATAAATACCATTCAAAGTGTAATTACACATAAAAGCACGAACAAGCGGATTATTCCAACCAATTTCATCATAACAGTCGTAATATTTGGTCATAATAATTTTCTTTTTTTCTTCAAAAAACGTCCTCTCTCGAAACCTTGCAGCACTGCTCATGCGTGTTTTCAAAACATGAATTGTCGATCTGTGAGCCAATTCACGGTATTCTGGTTCTTTGTCTTCATAAAAACTCTCCACAATGCTAGCAGCTTCGATTGATTGACTCCATAATGCTTTGTTGCGCTGGAGGTTTGCTACATAAGAATTACTGTTTGTACGATCATAATGATAGATATGCTCTTCTATCCGAGCAACCTTCTTAGCATAGTATACCAACAATGCAATCTGTTGCCAGTCTTCCATATAATCCACTCCTTCTTTAACTCTAATATGATAGTCTCTATATAAGCGAGAATTTATTAAGCGGCGCACTATATAATGAGTTTCCGTTCTAGAAGAAATCTCTATCAACAACATTTCATGTCGGTCTTTGTATTTAGGTTCGAACACTTTCTTTATTCTAGTAGGTTCGATAACAAAATGGTTTCCTGTCACGATGTCTGCACCTGTTTCCAACTGTTTGCTCACTAAAAGTTGAATAGCATCAGGTATTAGATAATCGTCGGAGTCAACATGGCTGATGAAAATGCCAGTTGCGTTGTCAATTGCTGTGTTGCGTGCCGCAGCCAAACCTCTGTTCTTTTTGTGCCTGATAATACGGACTTGCTCTTTCCGTATCGGGTAATCATCTATTACACTTTTCAAGATGTCTATACTTTTGTCGGGCGAGCAATCGTCCACAAAAATGTACTCTATATTCTCGTAAGTCTGCTCAAACAAACTCCGAGCACAACGTTCAATATACTTTTCAACCCCGTAAACAGGCACCAAAACACTTACCAAATACATATTTACATTATTATCGATTACATATTTAGACAATTAATTCATTGCCCATTTTTCTAGAACAATACGTTCCGACAACGACTTAGCAGCACCAATCAAAGAGAATCCATAGCAACCTCATCAGCCTTCAAGAAAGAAAAGTCCAACTCATTGCTTTTCATATCCATGACATATTCATTAAACGCACTCATTCCACCATCTTCTCGACTATGGAGTTTGCGCTGCAAAGATACAACAATTCTCTCGAAATTAATGCTGGAATCTAAAGTTTTTATCAACCCCTCAACCGAACCATTTTCAATCCTCTATCCACCAAATCATTCACCATTGCCGAATCTTTCATCTCATAAAGCACCGTCATTCCCAAAACGAGTATGATGACCGATTTCAAAACAGCATCGATCACCCCATCCCCTCCAATATCCACTGCCTAAAGAATGGGTCCTCTATCTCATAGCGGTCAGAATAAATCACGTACATTCTTTGATTACGACTTTTTTCGTAACGAAATTTTTCGTAATCCCCTAACTCTATCCACCAAATCATTCACCGACTGAGAAACCTTCAGCACCAGCAATATCAGAAACCGTGCAAGCATTTCACAACCTCAAGCTTCCAGATCGGCACAATGCCGATGCTGTCTTTCTACAGCAGGTATCTCAACCATTCTTGACTATTACATTCCAATACCCACCTTTATTAGGGCCAATTCGAGTAATTACCTCTTCCATTTGTAAACGTTTGATGTTTTTCTCAACGCCACGTGTGGACATCGAAAGCGCCTTTGCCATTTCAGGAATAGTAATATATTTATTTGCCTTCATCAACTCTACAATTTTCACCGAACTTTCACCGAACTTTTTCACCGAACTTTCACCGAACTTCTTCTCTATACATAAGGACGTTTTTGTAACTCTTTCAATGCCACATTGATGTTTCT
>JAEEGL010606146.1_pt1 | contig 12351 bp, 12 predicted proteins | sample 9134231 | NCBI WGS metagenome assembly JAEEGL01 (sample SAMN16246548, study PRJNA631951) | gut metagenome | biome: gut microbiome; feature: rumen; material: fiber-attached | host: Bos | place: Iran: Karaj | collected 2018-10 | reverse complement strand
TGGGAAAATGGCAAGGTGATCGTACCGAAGGCAATCATAATCCCTAAAAAGGAGGAAAAGCCTGTTGAAAAGAAGGTAGAACAGAAGGCGGAAGAAAAGCCTGTAGTGGAAGAAAAGCCTGTTGAAAAATCTGTTTTGTTTGATGATGAACCGATCCGTAAACCTCGCAGAAAGAAGAAGGTATAAGATATGGCCTCAAAAGAACTGTATGGAAGGACCGTACTGTATTATGATGCGGATATAGTTGACTCGTCCAACGTTAAAGAGATACTTGAAAGCTCCGTAGATACTTTTAGCGGTATACAGGAAGAGATAGAGTATCTTTATGACTATTATAAAGGCAAACAGCCTGTTCTTGATCGTACAAAGACCTATAATACCGATATCTTGAATAAGATAGTCGAAAATAGGGCTGCGGAAATAGTCAATTTTAAGACCGGGTATCTGTTATCTGCCCCTATACAGTACATTGATATTGCATCAAATGACAATGAGGAGGATATTGACAATTCAGACCTTGTAAAGATGTCAAAATGGTGCATGGAAGAGAACAAGGATGCATCGGACCTTGAAGTAGCACAGTGGCAGAGCATATGCGGAACTGCTTACCGCATGATTACACAAAATAATGAACCTACAGACGGTGAAGAAGAACCCTCACCGTTTAAAATTGACACTCTTGATCCTCGAAACACATTCGTTGTTTATTCCTCAAGACTTGGACATAAACCTCTTATGGGTGTTTTCTTTGTTGATCTGGGTGATGACAAGCTCCTGTATTATGTTTATACCGATACAGAACTGTTTGTTATGAATGAAGAGTTTGAAGATGCTACAGATGAAAACAATCCTTCGGGGGCACACGGATATAATTGTGTTCCTATCATAGAATATCCCTTAAATGCATCCCGTTTAGGTGATTTTGAGCAGGTAATACCGCTTCTTGATGCCATAAACAACTGTCAGAGCGACAGAGCAGATTCCACAGAGGGATTTGTTCAGTCTATCCTTTGTCTTGAAAATATCGGTATTGAGCCTGAGTCTCCCGATCAAACACAGTCACAGGCCGAAGCAGCCTTCATGACACAGCTTCGTGAGATAGGCGGTATGTTTGTGCCGGAAGGCGGCAAGGTATACTATGTTTCGCCGCCTGAGCTTAATCAGCAAGGTACACAGATACAGAAAGATGATCTGTATGAGGCAGTTCTTACCATATGCGGTATGCCTAACAGAAACGGCAGTTCAAGTACGTCTGATACCGGGGCCGCTGTCATCCTTCGTGATGGATGGTCTGCTGCCGAGTCAAGAGCAAGAGCCACAGAGATATATTTCCGTAAGTCGGAACGCAAGTTCCTTAATCTGATGATAAGCATATGCAATAATGTGGGCGGTACAAATATAGTTATTTCTGACGTGGATATCAGATTCCCTCGCAGAAATTACACAAATGACAGTGCAAACGTATCTAACCTTGTCACAATGCTGTCAAATGACTGGATTACACCAGAGTTCGCTTACACCCACTCGCAATTAACTTTTGATCCGCACGCTGATTATCTGCTTGCAAAGAAATGGCATGATGAACAGGTAAACAAGAAGACGGATGAGCTTGCAGCAGTCAATAAGGCGACAGAAGAGGAAATTGTCACAGAGGATATAGATGCGTAAACTTACCGAACAAAACTTTAAACCCTTTGATTATACGGATAAGGTTATGAAAATATACCTTAAGACGGTGGTAAAGACGTTCTCTTCCCTGGGTAACAGGATAAATGTTCTTAAATTTGATGAAATAAACAGCCGGAACAAGGGAGAACAGGCTATTTTTAAGTACGTCAAAAAGGCATATGTCGATATGTACGATGATTGTCTTGAAATGTATGAGGCCATTGCCAAACAGATGTATAATTATGTGCGTAAGGGTGATAAGTATAAGTTCAATGAGAAGAAATTTGTCAAAGAATTTGTCGAAAACCCGGATAGAGTTACGAAATATATCTTCAAAGACGAAACAGACAGGAAAAGATCAAGGCTATTAGAGGCATTATTGGCAGTTATGCTTGCCAAAAAGATGACATTTAAGGTGGAATTAAATGTTGCAATGAAGTTATGGAGCAAACAGGCATTGCAGACAGCCGATGATATAGCAATGGCGGCCTTGATTCAGGCGTATAAAGATGCAGGTGTAAAAAAGGTTATATGGTGCACTCAGGAAGATGAAAGAGTGTGTGAGGATTGCGAACCGCTTGATGGTCAAGTATATCCGATAGATGAAATGCCGGACTTCCCACAGCATTATGCCTGCAGGTGTTTTGTTATACCATATACATAACAGCTTTCCCCTTTTTGGAGAGTGGGGGGCCGATATCCCGGCTTGTATCGGTCCCTCATTCAAAAAATCACTTGTTTTCTATGTTATATGCGATATATAATAAACTAAAGGTAGAGAAACCTATAATCACGAATGCAGAGAAGCAGACAAACACGACAACCTGAGAGAACAGGAGTAAAACACAAGGAGATTTTATGAAGGAAATCGGCATTGACACAAGCACTATTGAGAACTATGACAACATGACGGCAGAAGAAAAGGTTGCCGCACTTGAGGGATTTAAGTTTAATGATCCGTCTGACGACCTTGCAACAGCACAGGAACAGATGAAGAAGCTCAAAGAAGCAACCGACAAAGCCACACATGAGGCAGCAGATTTCAAGAAAAAGTTAAGAGCACTTGAGGAACAGCAGGGTAAAGATGGAATTGTAAAAGATAAAGAGGTCGAAGACCTTAAAGCCCAGGTAGCAGAGCTTACGAAAGCAAATACTCTCACATCGTTGAAGGCAACGAGATTAAGCCTCGGATATAGTGAGGCCCTTGCAGGTGAGTATGCCGAAGCACAGCTTGAGGGTGATTATGCAAAGATCGCAGACATAGAAAAGCAGTTCCTTGAAGAGCGTGATAAGGCTGTCAAAGCCGAATTACTTAAGCAGTCTCCGAAACCCGGACAGGGCGGAAGTGGTGAACCCGGTAAAAAGGCTATCACCAAAGAAGAGTTCAGTAAAATGTCAACAGAAGAGCAGATAGCTTATAAGAATGAGCATCCTTCTGATTGGCGTAACTTCACAAAATAAGGAGGAATAAGAAATGGCAACATATTTGGATTACCCGTTTGATGCCGAAGTCTTTAGTTACAACTGGCAGAACGAAAAAGATCCCACACTTACAGCGATTCTTGAGTCAGGTGCTATGCAGCAGAACGCAGAGATACAGCAGCTTGTATCAAACGGTTCTGATACATACACAATCCCGTTCTACAAGACAATCGGTGGCACACCTGAGAACTATGACGGACAGACAAACATCGGTGTTTCAAGTCCTGAAGGCGGCTCACAGTCTGGTATCGTTTATGGTAGAGCACACGGATGGAAGGCTAAAGACTTCACATTCGATTACAACAGCGGTGCTGATCCCATGAAGCAGATTTCTTCACAGGTTGGTAAATACTGGAATAAGCAGAGACAGAGCAAGATGCTCATAGTTCTCGATGCTGTATTTGGTGTTTCAGCAGCCGGATGGAACGATCATAAGATTGACGGATCAAGTTCAGCAATCGGTGAGACATCTATCAACGATGCTTGCCGTGAGGCTCTTGGAGATGCTTCTGACAGCATCACACTTGCAATTATGCACAGCCATGTAGCAAACAAACTTGAGAACCTTAACCTTATCAATTTCCGTAAGTATACCGATGCATCCGGCATTACTCGTCAGCTTAACATCGGTGAGATCAATGGTAAGACTGTTGTTGTAGATGACGGTGCACCCGTTGCAGAGGATAAGACACAGGGTACACAGGGTGTTTACACTGTAACAATCGGCGGAACAGTAGCAGAAGGTGATAAGATCACTATTGATGGCGTAACTGCTACAATGGCTTCAGGTGATGATACCGCAGCAGAGGCAGCTACAAACTTCGCAAGTGCATACGGCAGTGCAACCTCAACAAAGCACTATACCGTATCTGCATCCGGCGCAGTTCTGACATTCACAGAGGCTTCTGGATCATACGGTACAGGCGTTCCTGCATTCTCAACCACAGGTTCAGGTATCACTCTTACCGCAAAAACAACAACAGAAGGTAAGTCAACGAACATCTATACTACATACCTTCTTGGTCTTGGTGCTTTACAGTATGCTCCCGCTTCTGTAAAAGTTCCTTCAGAGGTTGCAAGAGATGCCGCAACTAATGGTGGTGAGGACGTTCTTTACACCAGAGTTCGTGAGACAATCCATCCTAACGGCTTCTCATTCACAAAGCCTGTTGGATATACTGCATCACCTACAGATGCACAGCTTGGCAACTCAAACAACTGGTCGCTTATCGGCAATCCGAAGAACGTAGCAATGGTAAGACTTCTTACAAAGTAATTTAGGAGGGGTAGTAATGACAGAACAGGAAAAACTTGATAATCTGCGTGCCATGTGTGGTATGAGTTCTACTGAGATATCAGATACTACCCTTACTATATACCTCGGCAATGCAAAGAATATCATACTGAGAAAGGCATTTCCGCTTGTGGCAGACTTTGCTGCAATAGGACTTCCTGTAAAGTATGAGTCTTTGCAGGTCGAGATAGCTAATGAGTTAGTCTTAAAGCGTGGTGCAGAAGGTGAAACAGCACATAGTGAGAATGGTGTGAACAGATCGTATGAAAATGCGGGTATCTCATCGTTCTTATTAGACCAGATAGTACCATGTACCAGAGTGATAACAATAACAAATGAGAGTGCCACATGAGATGCTTAGATCGTAACAAAAGAGAGTTTTACTACTGCTTATATAGCGGAGAGACAAAGGCCGTTGACGAAGACGGGAACTACACGGGTGAATATACATCCGCATATGATACTCCTGTCGCAGTTTATGGCAACGTGAGTGCCGCAAGAGGTACAGCCGATATAGAGCAGTTCGGAACAAACTTAAGCTACGACAAAACAATAACTCTTGAAGGTACAGATTATCCTATAGATGAACGAACCGTATTGTTTGTGGATTCCGTACCGGGTGAGGGTGGAGCATTGGGTAATCCGCCTTATGATTATAAGGTGGCAGAGATAGCAAAATCACTCAATCAGACAGTGATAGCAATATCAAAGGTCAGAGAGAATGGGTAAAAGCATAAGCATTAGCGGCAATACCACAAAGATAATAACGGACTTGCAGAAAAAGGCTTATCAGCTTTCAAAGGAATGTGGCGATAAGTTATGCAAGAACTTGGGAGAGTATGGAAAGGTGGTTGCCGAGAATGATTATGCAAATGCAATGACTGAGTATGACACGTTACCCGATGTAGAGTATGATGAGGAAAGCAGAGAACTTACTGCAAAAGGCGAAGATGTAATGTTCCTTGAGTTTGGAGCAGGTTTGTTCCAAACAAAGACACATCCGAAGGCAGGAGAGTTCGGTGCATACCCTACATCATATTCAGTTGAGCATGGACAGTGGCTTACTGATCCTGAAAAAATGAAGATAGCTGCCGCTTTAGGTCATGAGAAAGAATGGCCTATACCAGATGAAAGCGGTGAGTACACAAGTCTGAAAAATGCAAAATGGACCAAAGGTAATGAACCGGGCGAAGGAATGTATAATGCCGGAAAAATGATGCGAGACCATATTAAAGAAGCATGGGAGGAAGTCAATGATAGACGTTGAAAATCAGATTATAACTGATGTAATCAATGGCTTTGCGGGCACTGACTATGCTAATATAAACATTGCATCAGATCCGCCTCAGAAAGCAGATTTCCCGTATGTACTTTTCTATCAGTCCGATGCATACCCCACAAGAGGCACGCATATAGCCTCAAGAGAGGACACTTTTGAGACTGTAATATTCACGGCAGATATCTACTCAAACAAGGCTAATAATGCCAAAACAGAGTGTAAGAAGATACAGAGTATCATAGATAACACAATGAGCGGTTTGGGGTTCACAAGGTTCAGTTCATCTCCGATTTTTGAAATGCCGGAGCTTGCGAAAGCAAGACGGCTTGTAAGATATAGAGCAAATGTTAGTAAGATAACTTACATGGATGGAAATAGAACAAGAAACATAATCTACAACATATAAGGAGGTAGAAAAATGGCAGTATTATCAGCAGGCATATTCCTGATGGTAGGAACAGATGCAGAAACCCCGGTTTATTCAAAACTTTGTGATATAACCGAGATTCCCGCACTTTCAAGCGCACCTAACACAGTAGACGTGACAAGTCTTTCAGACTGGATTCACAAGTATATCGCAGGACTTCTTGATACAGGCGGAAACCTTGAGTTTCCTGCATTCCTTGACAACGATACACTTCCCAAGATCATGACAACAGAGCATTATAAGCACGTTGCTGTATGGTTCGGTGGTACAAAGAGTAACACAGGCGCAGTAACACCTACAGGATCAGCACTTAAGGTTGACTGGGAAGGTGATGTTACAATGGTCCCCAACGGAACTACAGTAGATTCCGCAGTAGGCGTAAACGTAGTTCTTACACCCGGATCACAGCCCGTAGTAACACGTGGTACTCTTGGTGCAACACTTCTTGTTCCCGAAGGAACAACCGTTAGCACAAAGGAAATCTTCGTTGGTGACGGAACAACCACAGCATTCACAGTATCAAATACACCCGCAACAGTAACAGCAGTTGAGGTTGCAAACGTTGCACAGACATCCGGCACAGATTATACTGTATCTGGCAAGGTATTCACGTTTGACACAGCACCCGGCAACGGTGAGGCGGTAGAGATATCTTATACTTATACAGCATGAGATCGTAACGTAAAGCCCCGTGTCCTTAAAGGGTACGGGGCATTTTTAAAAAAGAAAAGGAGAAAAGCGTAATGGCAAAGAAGGTAGAAACAACAAAGAAAAAGATTGAGCTTACATATGAGGGTAAGCAGTACACTCTTGAGTTCAACAGGAGAACGATTTTAAAACTTGAAAAGGCACTCAGGGCTGATGGTATCAACCTTGTGGAAATGACCGAGAAAGAAAACGATGAAGACGCCAACCCTATTGAACTTATTTCAATCGTTGACACAATGTTTACATATGCCTTTAAAATGCATCATCCCAACGTAACACAGGATGTTATTGATACTATCTTTGATAAGTTAGGGAATAAAGAGCAGCTTTCAGGTGTGCTTTTTGAGATAATGACTGCACCTATTAGTGCCCTTGCCGACAATAAAGAGGGGGAAATAACCTGGGCGGCAGAGTAAGCGGTGAGTCGCCACAAGGTATACAGCATATATCTCCGAAGTATAAGACATATGAAGAGCTGTTTAATGCCGTTCTTCCGGCATACATAGCAATAGGAATGACATATGAGCAGTTTTATGACGGATCTTCGGAGATAGCAACCGCTTATAGAAAGGCAGAAGAAGTAAGGGTAAACAATAGAAATGCAGAGATGTGGCTGCAAGGATTTTATGTTTATATGGCAATAGGGGCAATGGTCCCGGCCTTAAATCCTATGAGCAAGGATCATAAGCCACAAGATTACCTGGATAAGCCTATACCGATTACAGAAAGTGCAAAGGAAGAGGCAGAAAGAGAAAAGATTGACAAATTGGCGGCTCTGATGACTGCATGGGCTATGAACTTCACAGATAAGGATAAAAAATAGCTATGGCTGATTTCGATGAGTTAAAAATAAAAATAAACCTCGACCTAACAGGGACAAGTCCTCTTGCAATAGAGAGACTTACCTCTGATATAAATGGCTTAAAGAATGCAGCAAAAGGCAGTGCTGATCTTGATAACCTGGCAGCAGCGTTTGAAAAGATGGGCACTGCTATTTCTGCGCTTAAAGAAAGTCAAGTTGCTGTAACGGAGTTTGCAACTGCTCTTCCGAAACTTGCAACTGCATTACAGCCGTTTGGCAATGCATCTCAGTACAAAACACAGATTGACGGTCTTGCGGAGTCTCTTGGAAAGTTAGGATCAATAGCGAAGACCTTTACGAGCGATACAGAAGGTTTTGCAAGGGCTACCTCTGCATTTAAGGGATTAGGTGGAAATATAGAGGGCCTTAAGGATATATCAGTTCCGGCAGATACAAAGAAGAACCTTGATGATCTTGCGGATGCCACAAGGAAGATAGGCACACAGGGAACAAGGGTATTAAACTTTGCCTCCGGCTTACGTACTTTAGACAAGACATTAAAACAGGCTGATTTTAAGGCTACCCCGGAACAGCTTGAGAACCTTAAGAAGTCTCTTATGGACCTTAACAATGTGGTCAAGGTTGTTGATAAACAGGCCGCTTCATCCTTTAAGAAACTTGCGGACGGTATAAAACTGCTCTCAAAAGCAGACCTTACAGGACTGAACACGCAGATGAAAGCGGCTGCACAGGCTTGTAATGAGTTTATATCAGAGTTCGGTAGAGGAATACCCGATGCAGAAATAGAGAAGTTTTATAAGCTCTCCGATGCGTTAGGCAAGGTTGCCGAAGGATATACGAAACTTAATGCAGCAAAACAGGCGGCCGGAGGTGCTGCCGGAACTGATGATAACGGTTTTGGTGCAATATTTGGCAGTTTATCAGGATCAATCGGTCAGATTCCTATTGTCGGAAAACTCTTCGGAACAGTCACAAAAGATGTAAAGATGTTCCAGGGGGCAGTAGGGGCAGCAGAGGGAGCAACAGGGGCATTGGCAGGTGTGTTAGGAACACTTGCGATTGCACTTGCGGCAGTAGCGGCAGCAATAACCGCTGTAATCGGCTTTGTAAAGTTTGTTAATTCACAGTTTGAAAAAATAACGAGTGTAATACAGAGGGTTGCATCTTCTGTTCAGTCAGTGCTTGTAAAAGCCTTTGATATGGCAAAGCAGAGTGCGTTAGGGGTTGCAAATACCCTTAAGGGCTTTGCTGAAAGAGTATCGGGCATGGTTTCCACCATAAAGGTAATAGGTGGTAAGATAGGCACTCTTTTTGATAAACTTTTTGGTACGTTTAGTAGGAAAATAAAGAAGGGCATTGATTATGTCATAAACACAGTAAAGCGTATGGCACTGCGTAAGATAATCAATGCACTCTTCAAAGATATAGCAGAGTCCTTTAATGGGCTTGTGGAGTATTCAAGACAGGCAGGAACGCAGTTTGCAAAGTCGATGGATATGTTTGCAACGTCTGCCGCATATCTTGATAACTCAATCGTGGCAGCGGTATCACCGATCATAAATGCGGTGATGCCTATTCTTGATGCCGTAATAGACAAGATTGTTGAAGTTATAAACGTCTTCAATCAGTTGTTTGCTTTTCTTACCGGGGCTTCAATGTGGACAAAGGCCATTAAAGAAGCAAAGAAGTATGGTGAGGAAGTAGGCGGGGCTGCAAAGAAGCAGAAGGATCTTAATGCAACAATCCTCGGCTTTGATGAGATAAACAAATTAAACGGTGATAAGGGCGGTTCAGGCGGAAGTGGAGTAGAAGCGGGACCGTTTAAAGAGATGCCGTTTGATGAATGGCTTAATAACATCAAAGATATAAACGACCTCTTTGATGCACTCAATGAGAAACTTAAAACTGCTGTTGGAGCATTTAAGGACTTCTTAAAAGGCATAAATTGGAACACGATTAAACAGGCAGCGTATGACATAGGGCATGGCGTAATGATGCTCTTAAATACCATATTTGCCGACAAGAAACTCGGCAAGCTGTTAGGTGATACGCTTGCTCAGTCTATAAATACTGCGGTGCAGTTTGCAAAAGGTGCTGTTGAGGAATGGGATGCTTCTGGATGGGCTGAGGCCTTTGCAGGCTTTATTAAACACGCCTTAAACGGCATTAATTGGAGTGAGATAAGAACTACTCTTACAGAACTCGGTGCAAAACTTGCCATATACCTTAATACCCTGTTTGGTGACGAAGGAATGTGGCGTGCTGTTGGAAGAACCATAAAGAATGGTATAAACAGTGCGATAGCCTTTGTTTCGACATTTATGAATGAGTTTAGTTTCGATAACCTTGCAAAAGGTATAGGAATACTCATTGATAATGCTTTTAAGGATATTGAGTGGGAACGACTCGGACAGTCACTTGTAAATGGCATAAACAAACTGTTTAAGTCGATACCGAAGTTCACATCGGAGTTTAGCCTTGCGGATATTATCACAGATTTGGGAACTGCTATAAACAATAGCCTTTCAAATATTAAATGGGATGATATCACAACAGGCATAAGGCTCTTTATTGGAGAGATAACATCCGGCATAAATGCACTTGCCGGGAACAAGGGCTTATGGGAGACTGCCGGAGAGTCGATAGCACACATGATGAATGAGATAAAGGGTGCTATTGTATCATTCTGGAATGGCGTTTCCCTTACACAGCTTGGAGATAGCTTTGGGAAACTGATAGCAAACTATTTTAGCACAAGGAACTTTAAGGGTGCATTTAAGTTTAAAGCGGAGTTTCCACAGAAGATATTATCCGGGCTTGCGGCTGCTATAGAGGCTGCTGATCCGGCAACGATAGCCACATCAATAGCACAGGCTATTATGAACGGCATAAGAGCTATAAACATCGACCAGATAGCCTCGGATATGTCTACAATAGCCACTAATTTAGGAAAGTCTCTTGTAAACTTCCTGTCAGAAATGAAGCCTACAGAGATAGCAGAGAAGATAAGCGGTGTGATATCGGCTGCTATATCGGCAGCAGCGGACTTCTTTGGAAATGGAGATGTAGACTGGAATGCATTAGGAGCAAGTATCGGAGATGGTATAAACACACTCTTCGATAACCTTCTTGGTGACGAAAACTCCGAAAACGCAGACACCATAATAACTTCTATTACAGACTTCTTAAAGGGAATACTTGATAGGATAGAATGGAAGAAATTACAGAGTAATCTCAATAAATTTGTACATAAGTTACCGCTTGAGGAAATATGGTCTGTATTGTCACAAACTGTAGTACAGTTTTGGAATACAAAGAAAGCGATTGTTACAGCATGGCTTGGTGAACAGGCAAAGGGTGTACTTGAAGGTGTTGCAGAGATGTTGAAGAAAGAGGCTGCAAGCAAACTTCTAAATGCAGGACAGGATCTTGGAGAACAAATCAAACTGGGGCTTGGATTAGGAATGCTGATAACTAATCCTCTTGGATGGGTAAAATCAAAGCTGTTTACGCCTATATGGGACACTTTCTGTCAGTTATGGGGTATACATTCACCTTCAACTGTAATGAAGGAGGGAGGTGAAGACCTTGTAAAGGGACTTGCAGAAGGACTTTCCTGGGAGAGTATTAAGGCGAAACTTGAGGAAATCTATAACACCTTCAAAGAGAAGTTTGAAGAGATCAAACTCAATGTAACGAATAAGGTAGAAGAGCTTAAGAACAACGTCAGAGGCAAACTTGAAACCCTTAAGTCAGAGATTGACAGAAAGTGGAGCAACATAAAAGAGGCCGCAAGGACAGGATGGAATAATATTGCAAGTGCTGTATATACTGCATACGAAACCATGAAGACCACTCTCTTAACTAAGTTCGATATATTGAAGTCAAGCATAGAAACAAAGTGGAACACTATAAAGACAAACGCAACAACCGCATGGAACAGTATTAAGGATGCTATTGTAAAGCCTATTTCAAGTGCTTACGACTCATTAAAGGGCGTGTTTGACAAGATAGGCAAGCTGTTTGAAAAGCAGTTCAAACTTGACATTAAACTTCCTACCATCGAGACAGAAGAAGGTGAGGATGGCAAGCCTAAGTTTAAGGTTAAGTGGAACGCCACAGCAATGCAGACAGGCCGTATCTTGAAGAATGCAACGATCTTCGGTATGGATAACAATGGTTTCCTCGGTGGAGGTGAGGCAGGTCCCGAAGCGATAGTAGGTGTCAACTCATTATCCACGATGATACAGAGAAGTGTTACATCCGCTTTTGGTGGATATTCAATGGCTTCTGCTGTTGAGAGCGGTGTAAGAAATGCTATGCAAGGCAATGGAAACACAGCACCTATAGTAGATGTAACATTACAGTGTGATGCCGAAACGCTTTACAGAATGGTAAAACAGGGACAGGAAAGCTATAACGGCAGATATCATATAGTGGAGGACTTTGGGTGAGTTTATATGCTTGTGAGTTATAAGACGGAAATAAATCCAACAGAAGAGCAAAGATGCAAAATAAACCAAACAATAGGAACGTGTAGGTTTATTTACAACTTTTACTTAGCTACACAAAAGCAAAGGTATGAAAATGGAGAGAAGTTTCAGTCTGCCACAGAGTTTAGTAAGTGGATGAATAATGAATATTTGCCACAACATCCAGATAATTCTTGG
>JAEEGL010241922.1_pt1 | contig 12351 bp, 9 predicted proteins | sample 9134231 | NCBI WGS metagenome assembly JAEEGL01 (sample SAMN16246548, study PRJNA631951) | gut metagenome | biome: gut microbiome; feature: rumen; material: fiber-attached | host: Bos | place: Iran: Karaj | collected 2018-10 | reverse complement strand
TCTGTCATGAAGGTCAGCTTCTATGAATTTACCATAGTCATCAGGGCTGAAACCAAGAGGTGTCTGTGTGAGGTCGTTAGAACCGAATGAGAAGAAGTCAGCATGCTGAGCAACTTTATCAGCAGAAAGAGCTGTACGTGGGAATTCAACCATAGAACCAATCTGGAATGTGAGAGAAGTTCCAACTTCTTTGTTTACGTTAGCAATTACAGCTTCTGCCTGAGCACGAATCTGTTCTACTTCACGATATGTTACAACGTTTGGAATCATGATACGAACATCATGTTTAACGCCTTCTTTGTCTAACTGAGCTGTAGCACGTGCAATTGCTTCAACCTGCATTTCATAAATTTCAGGATAAGTAATAGCAAGACGACAACCACGGTGTCCAAGCATTGGGTTGTGTTCATCAAGAGCAGCAACTTTAGCAGCAAGAGCGTCAGCTTTAATGCCAAGTTTCTTAGCAAGTGCTTTACAAGCTTTTGCATCTTCAGCCTGGATAAATTCGTTTAATGGTGGGTCTAAGAGACGGATTGTAACTGGACGACCTTCCATAGTTTTGATGATTTCGTAGAAGTCTTTCTGCTGATATGGAAGAATAACAGCTAAGTTTTCTTTACGAGCTTCTGTTGTTTCAGAAACAATCATCTTCTGGAAAGCTGTAAGTTTTGGTTCATCAAAGAACATATGTTCTGTACGACAAAGACCAATACCCATAGCACCAAAGCGGAATGCATCTTTAGCGTTCTGAGGTGTATCACCGTTAGCAAGAACGTTGAAACCTTTAACTGTTTTACCAGAAGCAGTTGTGCGAACTGAAGCGTTGCGAACTTCATCAGCCCAACCTAAGAATTTTTCGAGGTCACCAGAAATAGAAGCTGGTTTTACAGCAACCTGACCTTCGTAAACTTTACCTGTAGCACCATCAATTGTTAAGAAAGCACCTTTTTTATAAGCTTTACCGTTTACAACGATAGTATTAGCATCTTTGAATTTAACATCTGCACAACCACAAACACATGGAGTACCCATACCACGAGCAACTACAGCAGCGTGTGAAGTACGTCCACCAGTAGAAGTTAAGATACCCTGAGCAACTGCCATACCTGCAATATCATCTGGAGAAGTTTCTTTACGAACTAAAAGAACTTTCTTACCATCTTTTGCCCAAGCTTCTGCTTCATCAGCTGTGAATACAATCTGACCACAACCAGCTCCAGGAGAAGCGTTAAGACCAGCAGCAATTTCTGTAGCTTTTTTAACAGCATCTTTGTCTAACTGTGGGAGGAGTAACTGGTTTAACTGTTCTGGTTCTACGCGGAGAAGAGCCTGTTCCTTAGTGATAAGACCTTCAGCAACCATATCAACTGCCATCTTAACAGCAGCAGCACCAGTACGTTTACCGTTACGGCACTGTAACATGAAGAGTTTTCCTTCTTCTACAGTGAATTCCATATCCTGCATATCGTGATAGTGTTTTTCAAGACGGTCACGAATCTGGCAGAGTTCGTCATAAATAGCTTTGTTTGTCTGTTCAAGCTGAGCGAGTTTCTGTGGTGTACGAATACCAGCAACTACGTCTTCACCCTGAGCGTTCATTAAGTATTCACCCATGAATACGTTTTCACCTGTTGATGGGTCACGAGAGAAACATACACCAGTACCAGAAGTATCACCTTTATTTCCGAATACCATTGCCATTACAGAAACAGCTGTACCTTTTAAAGCACCTTCTTTGATGTTGTTTAATTTGCGATATTTGATAGCACGTGGGTTCATCCATGAACCGAATACAGCACCAATAGCACCCCACATCTGTACTTTAGCATCTTGAGGGAAATCTTCACCTTTTTCTGCTTTGTACATAGCCTTGTATTTTTCTACGATTGTTTTTAATTCGTCTGTTGTAAGTTCTGTATCTTCTTTGATGCCACGAATTGCTTTTACTTCGTCGATGATAGCTTCGAATTTGTCATGATCAACGCCCATAGCAACATCACCATACATCTGGATGAAGCGGCGGTAAGCATCCCATGCAAATCTTTCGTTACCAGTTTTGTTAGCAAGACCAATAACAGCTTTATCGTTAAGACCGAGGTTAAGGATTGTATCCATCATACCTGGCATAGAGATTGCAGCACCTGAACGAACTGATACTAATAATGGGTCAGATTCATCACCGAGTTTTTTACCCATTGCTGCTTCGAGTTTAGCGAGGTATTCATCTACCTGTGCAGCTAAACCTTCTGGATAGTTGCGGTTTAATTTGTAATATTCCTGACAAACATCTGTTGTGATTGTGAATCCTGGTGGAACAGGAAGACTTAAAGGAGCTTTTGCCATCTGAGCAAGGTTAGCACCTTTACCACCGAGTTCAGCGCGCATTGATTCATCGCCATCTGCGTCGCCATTGCCGAAAAAGTAAACATACTTTGTAGCCATTGATTTTCTCCATATAAAATTAAAAATTTTATTCTATAGTATAATAACAGTATTCTTCATTTTACAGATTAATGAAATAATGGTCAATGAGGCGAATTCGGATACCATTGCAACCAAATTACAAAAAAATGTACTTTTTGAATTGTAATTCGGTTGCAATTCAAATCATTAATAATTTATTGGAATGCCCATAATATAAACATTATAATTATCTACAGCCTTCAACCGCTTAGAAGTAGCAACATTTCCTGTAAAAATGGCTCCTGCTAAAGAAATAATTGTTGTTCCTAAGGCTATGCCAACAACAGTCTCACTATTTTTAAAATCATCAACAAAACCACAACATGTAAGAGTTGAAATGCCTGCCAGCGAAAGCCCTATAAAAGTATAATCTGCTGCCCGCCAGGCATTTTCTTCATATAAATATTTATCATTACCTGGAACTGCCTTTAACATAGCTTTAAGAGTTTTATTATTTAATACTTCTCCATCTACAGTTTGGTAATCAATCAAATTCATAAATGTATCAGTATGAATTATCATATTTGGGGCCCCGTATGTTTGTGAAAAACAAAATTGCGCAATTAATAAAACAATGACTAAAGATAGGATTCTTCTCATTTTTTTTATTTCTCCATCTCTTTTTTTATTTTTGTTAAAGGAATTATTACACATACACAATCATTTTTAAAGCCTTCTGCAAACTTTTGGTTGTAACAGGTTCATTATTAATGAACCATAATGTAAGAAAACATAAATATGATGATTGTAATATTCCTTTAGTGTTAACACTACTATCTGACCTTTCATAATAAGTTGCAATTTTGTACCGTTGAATTATTAGCTTTTTTATGGTTTTATTTTAAATATGATAGAAATTAAAAATGTTTCAAAAGCGTATTCTGATAATGGACCGCTGGCTGTAGATAACCTTTCGTTAACTGTAAATGATGGTGAGATTTTTGTTTTTTTAGGACCTAATGGAGCTGGAAAGACTACCACAATCAAAATGTTAACAGGAATTTTAAAACCAGACTGTGGTTCAGTAGTTTTAGATGGTTTAAATATTTTAGAAAATCCCGTGGAAGCAAAAAGAACTTTTAGTTTTGTGCCAGATAATCCAGAAATTTTTTCTCGCCTAAAAGTAATAGAATACTTAAATTTTATTGGCGATGTATATAAAATTCCAAAAAATGAATTTGAGACCCAGGTTGAATATTACTGTGAAAAATTTGCTATTTTTAAGTTTTTAAAGAACAGAATTTCATCTCTTAGCCACGGTACAAAACAAAAGCTTTTTATTTGTGCAAGCTTAATAAGTAACCCAAAGCACTGGATTTTAGATGAGCCCATTGTTGGTTTGGATCCGGAATCTGCATTTTTAGTTAAACAGATTATGCGTGAACGTGCAGACAGCGGAAACTCTGTATTTTTTTCTACTCACGTAATGGAAGTGGCCGAAAAACTTTGTGACAAGCTTGGAATTATTAACAATGGAAAGCTCATTTTTACAGGAACCCTTTCTGAACTAAAAGAAAAACCAGAATTTGCTCAAATGAGTTTAGAACAGATATTTTTGAATATGACAAAAAGTTCTACAAGCGCGGAGAGTTAAATGAAATCTGTAACGCTTTCACTTTTCAAAGTAATTTTTAAAAATAGTTTTAGCCTTTTTTCTATTTCAGATTCAGGCAGCAGTAAAAAACCATCTAAAATCATACTAAACAGCTTTCTTAGTATACTTGGAATAAGTGCACTTCTATTTTTTATTTTATCCATCTGGAATTCCATTTACAATTTAAATACAGTTTTGCTTTCTGCTCAGAAACAAATGTATTTACCTGTCATTACTGCTGCCTTGAGCTGCTTTTATATTCTTTTTTTTGGCTTTATTTCTGCTGCCATAACTTACTACAATGGTTATGAAGAATTACTGCTGGCACTTCCTATACAATCTAAAAATCTGTTAAAAGCAAAAGCCCTTTTTACTACAAGTATGGATATTTTCTGGGCTCTTATATTTGTTGTAATTTCTGCTGTAATTTACGGAAGTTCAAACCATCTTTTAAAAAATCCTTCTTTTTACTTTGCAGAACTGGGACTTTTACTGCTAATTTTAAGTATAACCTCTTTTTTGGTTTATTTTGTGCTTATTGTATTTCTTTTAGTTTTTAAAAAGCTAAGAAATTCCAATTTTCTGACAGGAATTTCTACACTTCTGGCACTTACCATTGCGCTATTGGTAAGTAACCTTGTAAATTCTTCCAGCATTTTTGAAATAAACAATTTTTTGACAAATATCTCATTAAAACAGGCTGTTACAAAAATCATAAAACTCATAGAATCAAACAAAATTTTAATACAGTTTTCTACAAATTTTACTTCAAACTGGCTTTTCATTATTTTTGAATACCTGCTAAGTGCATTAATAATTTTTGGCGTATTTAACTTGCTTTCTCCGCTCTATCTAAAAACGCTAGACGGATTCAACACTCAAAAATCAAAAAATCTTACAACCAAACAAAGCACTTCTACCTTAAAAAAAACAAGGCACCACAGTGTAACATACTCTCTTTATTTAAGAGATATAAAAAACGTAATTTTTGAACCTGGCTTTTTTGTAAACGGACCTTTGGGACTTATTATAATTAGCGCAGGACTCATTCTTAGCGTATTTGTTTCTTTAAAAAACAATGCAGATATTCCAGTTCTAAAATATAATCTTGCACGATACTTTTTATCACTTAACTTTAGTCAGATAATAAGGCTAAAATATATTTGTATAAGTATAATTGCAATTCTTAGTCTCTTTGCAGGAAACTTTACTTTTATTTCTATTACAACTCTTACCAGAGAAGGCTATCAGTTAAGTTATCTAAAAAGTCTTCCTCTGGATTTGAAAAAACTTTTTAAGGCAAAGTTCTTACATGCATTAACCTACATTTTTTTGGCACACCTTATTTTTGCTCCGCTTATAAGTGTTTTACTCGTAAAATTTAAATTTCCTTTTGTAACTTCTGAAATTTTGGAGATTTATTGCTATTCCCTTTTGCTTGCACTCATAGTGTCGGCTTCTCTTATTTTTATAGGTATGTTTTTGGATACATATTCTCCAAAGCTGATGTGGGAATTCCCTTCTGACGCGCTAAAACATAACCCTATGGTGCTTCTTTATACTTTTATTCTGCTTATTTATATGGCCTTAGCAATTGCAGCCTTTTGGTTCATAAAATCGGGAAAAAGTTTTTTGGTTGTAACCGGATTATTTGCAGTTCTTTGCAACATTCTAAGGCTTTTATACTTTAAATATGCTGCAAAGAAACTGCAGGATTTATAGTTTTTGAGTGATTTTATACATAGGATCAGAATTTGGCATTAATTCCAATATATGATGCTCACATGGAAGAACTTCTGACAAATCGTGTGTAACATGAAGCATTGTAGAAGAACCATTTTCTCCAATTATTTCTAACAATTGTAAGATTTTTGCTCTGTACTGCTCATCTAAACCATGGCAAGGTTCATCCAAAATTAAAATTTTTGGACTTTTTACTGCAGACCGCAAAATTAAAACAGCCCTCTGTTCTCCGTAACTTAAATTTCCAAAGCTTTCGTATTCGCGTCCTTCAAAGCCACCAAGCTTTAACCAGTATTTTGCAGCATTTGCTTCTACATCTGTTGCAGCCCCATATAAACCTATGGAATCTCTTAAACCAGAAACAATTACGTCTAATAAAGATGTTCCACCTAACATTCTGTATTCTACATGTATTCTATAAGATACAATTCCAAGATTTTGTTTGATGTCCCAGATGCTTTCGCCCGTACCGCGTTTGTAACCAAAAATCCATACATCATTGCAATACACCTGTTTATTGTCGCCAGTAATAAGTTCAAGAAAAGTAGTTTTTCCACTGCCATTTGGCCCCTGAATTAACCAGTGCTCTCCTTTTAAAAGCTCCCAGTCTAAATCTACTAAAACCTTATGGTCTCCCCAGCCAACATTAACCTTGTTCATTTTTACAAGAACTTCATCTTCTGCAGCCTGCTCAGAGTTTTTGTCCTGTGGTTTTAGAAGCACAGAAGTTTCCTGATATGCTTCCTGCAATGCACTTGAAAAATTCTTTTTGCTCTGAGCAGCATTTTTTTGCTGTTCTTCTTTGCGCAGGGCCAGAAGTTTTTCGTATTCTTTTCTCTCGCCACAAAAGCTTACTTTTTTATCTGTAAATTCCAAAACGTGTGTAATTGCATCTGGAATTTCATGCCAGCGTTCCATACCCAGAATAATATGAGGATAGTTGCTGCCTGCTTCCACATTGAGCTGCTTTTTTACAACGTTATTAAAGAAATCTAAAAGAATAGTCCTGCTGTTTACATCAAGCCCCGCAAAAGGATCAGAAAGTAGAAGGAGCTTCTTACCACTTATTAAAGCTCTGGCAAGTAAAGTACGTCTAATTTCGCCAGTAGACATATACTTTAATCCCCTGTCTAAAATGTTTTGCACTCCACAAAGCTTAATTTCTGGAAACTTTTCTATATTTTTTGCTATATCTGGTAAGGGAGCATTCTTTTTTATGTGACCACAAATACTTTCGGCAATAAAAATGCGCCCAGTTCTTCCAATATCTACTCCGCCTTCTACATATTCGCTTTCATCATTTTCACGTTCTTCCTGAATAATCTTTGCAGCGCGTTCCAAAGAAACAATTTCTACAGAATCCTTAAAAACAGAAGAATAAAGCGATAAATCCTGCTCCATATTTGAATTTGGCAGGATATTTAGATTTGCAGACAAAGCATTAAAAAAATCTGCCTTTCCGCCGCCATTTGGACCTATTACGAGCCAGGCTTGTCCACTCTGCATTGTCCAATTGAGTTCAGATACTAAAACCGATTTACTGTTTTCTATTCGGCAATTTTTTATAGTTATAAGGTTTGATTGTGACATATAGAAGTTTTATCATTTTAGCAAATGCTACGCAAGCATTATATCTTTACTCTGCTAAACCTGGCGTTTAATAGTGCCGATAGTTTATTTATGAGAAAGATTTTTACTAGTTTATTATCCGCCGCTTGTCTCGTTTTGTTTTCTTGTGCAAGTACAGCTACCGTTGCACAAGAATGTAATGATGTTGCTCAGAGCCAGGTAATAGAAGCACCTGAAGTTTTGGTAGAAAAGCCTGCCGAAGAGCAGCCAAAGCCATTAGAACAAAAATATACTTTAAGAACTGTTGAAGAAGGCCCTGTATATTTTAAAGAAACCTGGGGCTATGTATCGCAAAGAAGCCCTTCTGACTACAATCCTTCTATGCCAATTACAGACGTATGCTATTTTGCAGCACGAATCGATTATGATGGTGAACTTTGCAGTGTTCCTTCGCGTTCGTCTATTAACACAGGTAAAAACCGTTGCCATCTGGTAATTTACTGCGATAGCCGCGCCCTTACACATTTTATTGTTACTCCAAAATATGAAGTACGCAGAAAACTTCTTAACCAGATTGTAGCTGCAAGTGCACGTTACGACGGAGTACAAATTGACTTTGAATATGTAAGTGCAAAAAACAGCAAAGATTTTATTACGTTTATTGCAGATTTAAGATACAAACTTAAGGGCAAAATGCTTTCTGTTTGTGTACCTGCCCGCTTTGAACTTTTAACAAACGATGTTTATCCTTATGCCAAAATAGCAAACTACTGTGACAGAGTTTTTGTAATGGCATATGACCAGCACTGGAGTACAAGTAAACCTGGTGCCATTGCAGAAGTTGAATGGTGCAGAAAAATCCTTACATATGCACAATCTTCTGTTATACAGCGTAAGCTGGTAATGGGACTTCCTTTTTATGCAAGAACCTGGGGAGACGAACCTGTAAACAATGCGTGGGCCTTTTCTGGTGCAAACAGAATTATGCGCGAACACGAAGTAGAAAACGTAGAATATGAAAATGATATTCCTTGTTTTGAATACACCACAAACGTTACTGTAAAAGGATATTTTAACGATGCCTATTCTTTAACCAATATGTGCAGAATGTACGAACAGGCAGGTGTTAAAAATGTAGGTTTTTGGAGAATTGGTCAGGAAGATACTTTGTTCTGGGACTATTTAAAAACTACAAAAAAATGATTATTCTATTATCACTATGGAACAAATCTCCCAAATTAAACAATTTGCAGTAAACAATAGCGTACCAATTATTCAGGATGAAGGCATAGACTTTATTATTGAATATATAAGGGAACATAAAGTTAAAAACATTCTGGAAATTGGAACCGCAATTGGCTACTCTTCTATAAAATTTGCAAATCTGGCAGACGATATTTTTGTTTCTACAATAGAGTACGATTTAGAACGCTATCAGCAGGCTGTTAGAAACGTTCATGACAATAACTTAATGGACAGAATTACACTTTATTTGGGAGATGCCCTAAAATACGAATTGTCCGATAAATTTGATTTAATTTTTATAGATGGTGCTAAGGCTCAGTACATTAACTTTTTTGAACATTTCAAGCACAACCTTTCTGAAAATGGAGTTTTTATTAGTGATAATCTTTCGTTTCATGGAATGGTAGAAGATTTAAGTCTTACTCATAACGACAGCACAATCCGAATGGTAAAAAAGCTAAGGAAGTATATTAATTTTTTAAAAACTAATCTGGAATTTGAAACAACTTTTTATAAACTGGGGGATGGTTTATCTGTAAGTAAAAAGAAACCTTGCTGTAAGTGGTGCCTTGACCCAAAAGATAATCAATCATTATTACAACACTTTCATGATGAAATTTGGGGAAGTAAAAATGATAATGATTCTGTATTACTGGAAATCTTAAATCTAAAAATCATGCAAAAAAATACAAATCTAAAACAAGTACTGCTAAATAAAGACCTTATCTTAAAAGCCTTAATGCATTTTAACTTAAAAAGATTAAGCAATCTTACAGATGAAGAAATTAACATTTCCCTTAAAATTTTAGAAGGCACTCCTTTTTGCGATAGGGAGCTTATTATAACTGCAAAAGAAAACACAAAAACCTTTGTTAAGGTTCAAACAAAATATGAAAGTTTTGCCAATTATATTTGGGGCTTTACTAACAATCAGAGTGTACGACTAGATAATCCAAATACCAATGAACTAATAAAAAAGGTTTATAATTCCCTGTTGGAGCAAGGCTTTATAAACCTGGATTTAAGCTTTGTTAATGACTTTTTACAAAGTGCGGGAATCATTAATGCCCACGAAGAGCACTGCTGGAAGTATTAAAAGTATCAGCTAGTTCTTTTTTGCACCGTACTGCTCGTAATATTTGTCTATTTCTGCCTTAATTTCGTCAGTGATTATAGATTTATCACCATTTGTATATAACGCATCTACAACTTCTTCCATAGTTACAATTGCCTTAGCTGGGAATCCATAAGTTTGAGTTATATTATCCAATGCACTTCTTTCTGAATCTAAGGCTTTTTCCATTCTGTTTAAACTTACAATCTCTCCAACAATTTTAATTGCACCAGAAACAGTTTCCTGTGCCTTAATTTTTGGATAAGTTTCTTCTATTGATTTACCAGAAGTAGTAACATCTTCTATGATTACCACCCTGTCACCATCTTTAATCTTGTAACCTAAAAGACTTCCCTTATCTGCACCATGATCTTTTTCTTCTTTTCTATCTGAACAGTATTTAACATCTTTTCCATAAAGTTCGCTGTAAGCAATAGCAGTAGCTGTAGCTAAAGGAATTCCCTTATATGCAGGGCCAAACAATACATCAAAATCATCACCAAAATTATTGTGAATAGCCTGTGCGTAATATTTTCCTAAACGTAAAAGCTGGCTTCCTGTAATATAAGCACCTGCATTCATAAAGAAAGGTGATTGGCGTCCACTTTTAAGTGTAAAAGAACCAAACTTTAAGACCTGGCATTCAACCATAAAATTAATAAAATCAATTTTGTACTGTTCCATATTATTACCTCGTTTCTGCTTATTATATAAAAATATGACCGTTTAATAAATATTAATAAATAACTGTAGTTCTTTGGGCTAAATAGTGTTAAACTTATTAATATATGATTCTATTTGAACAGGAGATTATATGAAAAAATTTTTAAGTTTCATTACAATCGCTGCAGTTGCTTTATTTTTAACAAGCTGTGGCACAACTAAAAAAGTATCTGGTTCTGGAATAAAAGGTAACACAGCAAAGGTTCAGAAAAGCGAAGTTACAATTATTGACTACCAGGGAAGCACATGGGGTGGAGAAATTCCTCAGTGGGTTATTGAAGTAGGAAATGGTAACTATTCTGGTCCTTATTTAAGAACTATTATGCCAAATATCGGTAAAAATGACAGAATCTTTGTTACTATGGCTAGAGGTGATAATCTGGATTTTGTTCAGCAGTGGACAGATTTAGTTGATATTGAAGTTCAGGTTGGCGATGAAATGCAGCGTGTTGTAGGAAAGGCTGTTTCTGCTCAACAGAAAGCTCGTGCAACTGCAACTGGTGATGTTCAGAATCCTACAGAACTGGAAAAAGAACTTAATATGTACAAGCAGGCTGTTTCTGCAGTTGAATTAAACGGTCTTAAAAAGATTTCTTCTTACTGGGTACAAAAAGAAGTTAAACGTTCTAAGAAAGATAAAGAATCAAAAGTTTATTATGAATACTATGCAGTTTGGAGCATGGACGAAAAAGTATACAATGCTCAGCTTGCAAATGCTATGAATAATATTTCTGACAACACAGACGAAGGAAAAGAATTAAAAGCAACTCTTACAAAGAAGTTACAGTCAATGATGTTTAGTTCTAATAATGACGAATTAAACGACGAATATAACGATTTCCTTTAATAAGTAGTTATTACTGCTTAGACAGGTCTTGCAACCATTTGGCTACAAGTTTTTTAACTTTACGCTCTTTCTTTTGAGCCACAGAGCCTTTGATTGCAAGACCTTTTTTTACGACCGCGTTCTTTGGTTCTGCAAAATCACGAATAAAACTAACTATATTTCCAAAGCCACTTCCTTCGTGTGTACAAAAAGGAATGATGGTTTTATCTCGTAAATCTATACTTTCTAAAAAAGTGTAAACGCACATTGGCAAGTCGCCCCACCAGTTAGGGAATCCTAAATAAATTGTATCGTATTCATTTGCATTTTCTAAATTTTTAGCCAATGGAGGACGTGCAACTTCTGTATATTCTTTTTTTGCTATTTCTACACATTCCATATAACTTTGAGGATATGGCTTTAATGGTTTAATTTCAAATATATCTGCATTTGTTGCTTCCTGAATGGCAAGTGCAAATTTTGCAGTATTACCAATTTTTACCAGGCCAACATCGTAATTTTCGCCACAATGTGAAAAAAAAGCTATTAATTGTTTCATAACTTAATTATACACTCACATCTACTAGTCGACAAGTAAAAGTACTTGGCAATAATATGCTTCAATATATGGCATAAAAAAGGGGGTGCCCAAAGGTGTGAAGTGCACGTCAAGGACAACCCCGTTTAACTTATAATTAACTTATAATTAATCTGTAAATCTATACAGTTTAGATACTTCATATCCACAGGTATAAAAAGTTACTCTAGCAGTTTTTATTTCACTAAGCGTAGAAATTTCACTTTCATTATAAGGTATTTTAGAATCATCTTTATGATAACTAATTCCTGCAGGACATAAACAGAAAAGACCATTTTCAATATATTTTTCCAGATATGAGTAACTTGTAAAACTATTTCCCCTTATTCCTACCATACCTTCGTCATCAGTACAATACTTTATTTCAAACAATGGCACATTTTTCTCTGGTGTAAAACCACTGTAAATAAATTTGAACTTAAGATTAGAATTATAGAAATCCTGTTTTGTTAAATTAGTCGCAACCCCACTTTCTT
>JAEEGL016755042.1_pt1 | contig 12352 bp, 14 predicted proteins | sample 9134231 | NCBI WGS metagenome assembly JAEEGL01 (sample SAMN16246548, study PRJNA631951) | gut metagenome | biome: gut microbiome; feature: rumen; material: fiber-attached | host: Bos | place: Iran: Karaj | collected 2018-10 | reverse complement strand
GGCATACTTACAACTCTAATGTCTAAATGTTCTTGAGCATATAACTCTTCAGCAATGAATAATGCTGTTTGAACTTCAGTACCAGTTGCAATTATAATTCCATGTAATTGTTCTCTTTCCTTACGAACAACATAGGCACCTTTTTCAGTAAGTTCAATACTAGTATTCTTAAGTGTTGAAACTTCACTTTTTGAAACAACTAATGCTGCTGGAGATTTATAATCATGTAATATTTTATTCCAACAACCAATTAATTCTTTTGCATCACATGGTCTAAAAACCATCAAGTTAGGTGTTGCTCTCAACATTGCAAGTTGTTCAATTGGTTGATGAGTTGGACCATCTTGACCAATGTTAATAGAATCATGTGTAAATATATAAGTAACTGGTAAATGCATCATTGCAGACATTCTCATTGCTGGCTTTAAGTAGTCAGAGAATGTTAAGAATGTTGAACCAAATGGTTTAAATCCTGTTAAAGCAAGACCATTTAGCATTGCAGCCATTCCATGTTCACGAACACCAAAATTGATGTTACGTCCTGAAAAATCTTGATAATTAATATCAGTAGCATCATCGATATGAGCTTTTGTTGATGTTGCCAAATCAGCTGAGCCTCCAACAAAATTTGATACTTTTGTTGCAATATATTGCATTATTTGATGATTTGTATCACGTAAAGATTGTTTTTCACCAGCGTTCTTAACATAAGTTAAAACATCTTCATTTAAAGTAACTTCAATATTTTCATCAAATATTGCTTTTAATTCATGAATATCAAAGTCTGGTTGAGCATTAACATAATCTTTATAATCTTTTGCCCACATTTCGTATTTTTTATCACTACGTGTTCTAATAGCTTCTCTAAAAGCATTAGTTGCTAATTCTGATACATAGAATGCTTCATTTTTTACACCAAGTTTTTCTTTGATTTTCTTTATTTCATCAACACTGAAAACATATCCATGTACTTTATGATCACCTGCTAAATCAGTATCTTGTCCAATTGTTGTAACAACTTGAATAAAGCCTGGTCTAACAGCTTGTTTACATCTATTAATAGCATCGTTTATTTCAGATACACTATTACCATCTTTAACAGTTTCAACATGCCATCCCATAGCACGGAATCTTTCAGCAACATTTTCAGTAAATGTTATTTTTCGATTTCCATCTAATGTGACATTGTTTGAATCATATAAAACAATTAAATTATTTAAGCCATTATTAGCAGCAAATGATGCAGCTTCATAAGAAACCCCTTCCATCATATCGCCATCACCAACAAGGCAATATACTCTATAATTAAATAGACTGTGTGGTTTTTCTTTGCCAATTTTAAATCTAGCTTCAAGCATTTTTTCACCTAATGCTAAACCTACAGCAGTAGCCATACCTTGACCTAATGGACCAGTACTCATATCAACGCCTGGAGTTACTCCAACTTCTGGATGACCTGGTGTTTTATAACCATATCTTCTAAAGTTTTCTAAATCTTCCATAGTTACATTTTGACCCATCATATGAAGTGTTGCATAAAGAAGTGCTGAACCATGTCCAGCAGACATAACAAAACGATCTCTATTTAACCAGTTAGGATCCTTAGCATTAACATTCATATGTCTTGAGTAAACTGTATAGATTAATGGTGCTGCACTCATAACAATTCCAGAGTGTCCACTACCTGCACGGTTAATCATATCAAGAGCTAAGCATTTTAAATTATTAATTATTTCACGGTCCATTAATATCATCCCCTATTTTATTACGATAATATTATAACATTTAATAATCAAGATGTAAATTGAAATCTTGATAATTTTATGATTATAAAAAAGGTTATAGTATTTAACTATAACTCTTTATTTTTAAATAATTTTTCATTGAAATTAGATGCTAATAAACCAAAGAACAAGAAGAAATATGGTGCTACATCTATAACACTTATATTAGCAAATGCTTGAATGGAATATACAACAAATAACATATAATAACCAACATCATCATTTCTAAGTTTAAAGCCTTTTATAAATATGATTGCACATAATGACATATATAATATTAAAGCAGGAGCTCCATTTGTTATAAGTATCTGTAAATAAACATTATGAGCTTTATCAATTGTTACAGCTTTAGTTTGAACAGGATATACGTAATAAATATTGTCAATGCCTGCTCCAACTAACCAATAGTCTTTTACTTTTGGAATCAAATTCATCCAGATTCCTACTCGTTTAGTACCAAAGTTTCTAATGGCTTCCTCATCTTTTGTTTTACCAATATAAATAAGTTGATCATATGAGTACACCAATTCTTTTGCAATGTTTGAACTCATTTGTATTCTTCTATTATATAATTTTTCTTGAACATACGTAGAAGTTTTATCAGTAACATAGAAACTAGCTATCAATGCTAATATAACTATGAATATTCGTTTAAGATATTCTTTTTTATGAAAATATATAAATAAAAATACAACTGAGATAATAACAGCTAAAAATGGTCCGCTTGTCTGTGCAAGCGTTAATCCAATATTATAAATAATTGCAAGAACTAAATATTTTTTAGCTTTGGTTTTTATATATAAAGCTGATGTTAACATAACTAACATCGACATATAACTAGCATAGAAATTACAGTTTCCACATAATCCTGCTGCTATAAGTGAAGTTCCATTTCTTTTTATGATTTCCCAATTAGTAAATGATTGAAGAATGCCATATAAAACTTGAAATAGTCCAAGTGATAAAAATATCTTTAATAATAAATCTTTATCTTTTTGATTTTTAATACTTTTAGCATTTAAGAATATTAAATAATAACTAATAAGCGTCAATATTCCTTCATTTCGATGATATTCACCAAAAATAGAAGTTCTAACATTAATAGCAAATATGGTTGAAATAATACCTAAAATTGCTAATGAAAACATAATTATATCTAGATAAGTAATCTTATCTTTTTTAAGTTTTAAACTCAATATATAAAGTATTAATAAAGCTGGTATTGCATACCACAATACATGCACATGTTTAATTGCCTGAAAATCAGGTGTAATACGTGATATATGTAAAATATAAGATAATAGTTTTAAAGACGGTAAAACAATCATAATTGTTGCTAGAACTCCAACTTTTAATTTATCAAAAGCATTACTAGCTACATTATTTTCCATAATATCACCCATTTAATTATAACATAATAAAATAAAAAAACTATAGATTAACTATAGTACTATTTAGTGATAAGGCTTACCTCAGCCTCGAAGGATTCTTGGTTACGAGCCTCAACTTTAGTTTGTAATGCAACCACTAAATAAAGTGATAACCAAAATACAATTATTGCTCCTAATAAAAATTTGTTTTTAAATATTTCTTTCATATATTCACTCTCCTTCTTACAATTATATTCTAACACGAACATTTATTCGTGTCAATACCAATTGCAAACAAATGTTTGACATTTTACATTTTAGGTGTTATACTGACTATAGTAATGGAGGTATAAATATGAATGATCTTACTAAAAGACAAAACGAAGTTTTAAATTATATCAAATCTTACATTGTATCTCATGGATATCCACCAACAGTTCGTGAAATTGGTAGTGCGCTTGATATTTCATCACCTGCTACAGTTCATGCACATTTAAGTCATCTTGTTGAAAAAGGTTTTATAAAAAAAGACGACTCCAAGAATCGCGCAATCGAACTTTTAGTTGAAAATGAATATGAAGAAAAATCAGATGATGTTGTTGAAGTTCCACTTTTAGGAAAAATAACAGCAGGTAATCCAATTGAAGCAATTCAAAATCCAAATGAATATTTTTCATTGCCAGCATATTTAATTCCAAATAATAAAGAAGTATTTACATTAAAAGTATCTGGAGATAGTATGATTAATGCAGGAATATTTGATGGTGATATCGTTATTGTAGAAAGAAGAAACGTTGCTAATAATGGTGAGATAGTTGTTGCTATGACTGAAGAAAATGAAGTAACACTTAAAACTTTCTATAAAGAAAATGGCTATATAAGATTACAACCAGAAAATGATACAATGGATCCATTCATCTTCCCTACTGTTACTATATTAGGTAAAGCTATTGGATTATATCGAAAATTATAAAAGACAGATTTAAATCTGTCTTTTTTTATACTTGATCACTTATATAATCATATATTCTTTCTAAATTATCAATTATGTAATAATATGTTTCCTTAAATGGATTAACAATAATATCATTTGCTTCAACAACCATGATATTACATTCTTTAAAAGAATATAAATTACAATTAATTTTATATCTTCTATACTTCTTGGCTAATTTTTTAAAATCTGTTTTGTTTTTTAAAACTATGTAAATATTCTTTTTAGTTATTCTTAAGCTTTCTCTAAAAAATGAAGGAACATAAGACTTAACTTCTAAGTAATTACAATATATATTATCTATTCCATCTTTAAAATACTTATGTAATTCTTTCAAATGAATATTTGATGCAATATCTTTAGCATCTATTTCTTCATCATCTAAGTCGTCGTCATTACCATTCAAATAATATACATCTGTAAGTTTGTTTTTATTTGATAGTGGAAAATTCTTTGAATCTAAATCTCCAATAAGAAGAATTCCACCTTCTAAACTATTAACTTCTTTTTTTAAGTCTGAAAAACTCTCCATTTTTACTCCTTTATGATATCTTTTATTACATAGTTTGCGCACATTAATCCAGCTACTGATGGAACATAAGCAATCGAAGAAATAACTCCATCGACTTTCGTAACTGGTTCGTCACTAAAAACAACAGGAATTTTTCCTTTTATTTTTTCTTTTTTCACAAAAAGTCTAAGTTCTTTAGCAATTTTATCATAAGATGTTTTAGATAAATCTGTTATTTTAATTCTTGATGCATCAAGTTTATTTCCCATACCAGTTGAAATAATAAATTTGATTTTTCTTTTTAAGCATTCTTTAATTAAATACTTCTTTGTTTTAACTGTATCAATAGCATCAATTATATAGTCCGGATTTAAATCAAAAATGAGATTTAAGTTTTCTGGTGTGACAAACTCTTTTATTTTGATAACCTCAGCATCTGGATTGATACTTTTAATTCTTTCTTCTAAAACATCGACTTTAAAAAGACCAATGTTATTTTGATTAGTCATCAATTGTCTATTTAAATTAGTAATATCAATCTTATCTGCATCAACTATGATAATTCTTCCAACACCACATCTTGTTATTGCTTCTAAAGCATAACTCCCAACACCACCAAGGCCTAGAACTACAACGGTTTTGGATTTTATTCTTTCTAGTTTTTCTTCTCCTATTAATGCAGTTAAACGATCAAACACTATCTCACCCTTTGGCCTTCTATTATTTCATGCATTCTACTATGACGTGCAATTTGACTAGCTTCAATATGATATAAAGCATTAATAACTGTTTGCTTTGCCCTAGGGTCATTACCACTTGCCTTTGCAAAGTTTTTAATTTGCTTTAATGTAAATTTTTCTGCTTGTAAATCACTATGTGCATATTCAAGTGCAGCACGACAATTATTTGCTTTTTCATCATTAGTGCGATGAGGGAACATGCGAAGCAATAAAAAATTACATGCACGATCAAATCGATTTGTTAAATAAACTTTTCCTAATGATATTTCTCTTTTATTTTTCATATAAACCCACCCCATATTAAGTATATCATTTTTTCTTTTATTTTAAAAGAAAAAAGGAATAAAATTCCTTTTTAAGCTACATAACCATTTAATATATAATCAAGACATTTCATAGTATCACTGACATTATTTGCAAATGTTGATACTATAAATTGTATTAAAGTAAATATTAAGAATACTGCTGCAGCTGCAATAAATTTCTTAACTAATTTTTGTCTTGCTTTATTGATTGCACTTTCATCTTGAGCAGACATTGCTTTTATTAAGTCAAAGCCACCTATTACAAGTAATAATGCTGGCGCTGCTATTTTGATTAACATATAAAGTCTACTTGTTAAATCTGTCAATGATGCTGGCATACAGCCACATTCTTTAATGTATTTGTAATCTGCATCTCGACATGAGACTATATCATCATACTTGCCACTTTCTTCCATAGGTGGAGCTTCTGGCTCTGGTGCAGCTACAGGTGTCCATGTATAATAAGCATCTGAACGTTCTGCTAAATAACAAGTATCACTATCGCATGTTGAACCATTACATACGCAATAAATTATAGTTGGACATTCACTACTTGAACCAATAACTCTTGACCATGTTGAAAAGCTGGTTATTGGAATTCGATATTTTACTGTTGTACCATCAACTTTAACATCCGCTTGTGGAGTTGAAGTTGAAAATGAACTTTGATATTTACCACAATCTATTTCAGCTTTTACAAATATTGGGCTAAATATAAATAATATTATAGTGAACAACAATACTCTTTTCATATTACTTCCCCTTATTTTAGTTCTTCTAGTTTATCTAGATTATTTAAAGCATAAGTTCCAGAAACAACAATATCTACATCTTTAACATATTTAATAGTTTCGTCATTGATCCCACCATCTATTTCTACTTCGATATCTCCTGGAATTCTTTTAATTTTTTCTAAAACTTTAGGTTGAAACTCTTGACCACCCTTACCTGCTTTAACACTCATTATTAAAACTCTATCAATCATTTTAATATATGGTTTTATAGCATCAATACTAGTATCTAAATCGATTGCTAAGCCTACTTTAATATTATTCTTCTTTATAGTTTCAATAATACTTCTTAAAGCTTGATTAATTTCAGCATGAATAGTTATAGTATCAACATTCAATTTTTTTATTTGTTCAATATATTTAATTGGATTTTCAACCATTAAATGAACATCATTTTTTTTCTTTGATAATTTTAGTAATTTCACAAGTTCAGGAATGCATAAATACTTTGATTCTACAAACTTACCATCTGCAACATCAAAATGAATATAATCAGCATTTGAACTATTTAATTTATTAATAGCATCAATTCTATCTTGGGCTTTATTTAAATTAAAAATTGAAACAGATACTTGCAAATTATCACTTCCTATTTATAAAACTTATATAGTTATCATAACGTTCTCTTAAAATTCGATCACGTTTTATTCTTTCACGAACACTGCATCCATCTTCTTTAATATGCATGCAATCACGATATTTACAATCTTCTAAGGCTTCAAACATATCAACCATATTATCTCTTACTTCAATTGGTTTTAATGAAGTTAAATCAATTGCACTGAACCCTGGTGTGTCAGCTATTAAGCCATCACCTAATTTATATAATTCAGTATGTCTAGTTGTATGTTTTCCACGGCCTAAAGCATATGAAATATCAGCTGTTTTTAGTTCTAAACTAGAATCTAATAAGTTTAATAAACTACTCTTCCCAGCTCCACTTTGCCCAGTAAAAACTGTTATTTTATTTTTAAATAAATTATTAAAACTCTTTTTATTCTCATTTGTTAGAACTATATAACCTAATTTAGCATAATAATCCATATAGTCTTCAATATCTTCTCGTTCTTTTTTATTTAACAAATCCAATTTAGTAAAACAAATAATTGGTTTTATTTTGTTATACTCGATGATTGTCAATAATTTATCAAGAAGATTAGTTGAAAAATCAGGATGTTTTACACTAGTAACAATTAAAGCTTGATCAACGTTACTGATTGCAGGCCTTACTAATGAATTCTTTCTTGGTTTGATTTTCAAAATCAACTTTTTCTCTTTATCAAATTCAACTATATCACCAACTAAAGGAGTTTCAGAATTTTTTCTAAATACTCCTCTAGCTTTACAGATATATTCTTTGTCTGCATATACAGTATAATCATTGCTTATTTGTCTAATTATGCGACCTTCCATTAACCTTCAATGTCTCCATCATCAACAGTTGGTGGAATTGCAACTGTGATTATTAATGTATATGGACTTGTTACACGCATACCGGCATTTCTACTTTGTGCAACTACAGTTCCTTCTGGAACAGCATCGGTTTCACGTGTAGCTTTTTCAACTGTTACACCATATTTTGTACAGAATTCAACAACTTTTTCATAAGTCCATTTTTCTTTAACAAAATCTGGATATTCTGTAACAATATTAGGTAAAGTTATGATAATACTATCACCTTCAGTTATAAGTGTTCCTTGTTTTGGTGATTGTCCAATAATAGTATTTTCATCAATCTTATTGTCGTCATCTTCTGAAATATCTTCAGTTTCAACATTTATTTTGATACCTAAAGCTTCTAATTTATCCTTAATTTCATAATAATTCTTACCAATATAGTTTTCAAGAACTATCCCTTTTACTCCAGATGAAACAATTAATGTTACTTCTTTTCCTTTTTTAACTGTTCTACCAGAAGAAGGATCAGTTGAAATTACTTTTCCTTGTGGGACAGTACTACTACTCTTATAAGTTAATTCTGAGTTGATTTTAAGTCCTGCTGCTTCAAGTGTCCTTCTCGCTTCAGAGACTTCCATGTTGGCAACATCTTTGACTACTACTTCTTCAACTTGGGTTACTTTAGGGTAAATAATTACTACAGCTGCAAGTCCCAAGAATAGGAATACGCATAAAAAGCCAAGAAATACAACAAAGAAGTTTAATATTCTACCATGTGTTTTCTTTTTGCCCACTGTTAATGTCCCCCCTAGATTATCAAATTCAACTTTTTTCAATTCTTTCACCTTTTTCGGTTTGTCAAAATCATGTTCTGGATATTTATATACATATGGTTTATCATGTGCATGTGTTTCTTCTAAACAAACTCTTATATCATGATACATTTCTTCAACACTATCATATCGATTTAATGGATTTTTAGCACAAGCACGCATCAAAATGTTTTCAACACTTTGAGGTATTTCCGGATTCTTTTTAACGATTGAAGGTAAATCCTCTTTTAGTTGTTTCATTGCAACTTCAACAGCTGTTTCACCTTTAAATGGAATTGTTCCTGTTAAAAGTTCATACATTAAAATACCTAATGAATAAATATCACTTTTAAATGTTGTTGCTTTACCACTAGCTTGTTCTGGTGGTAAGTAATGAACTGAACCCATAACTGAGTTTGTTTGGGTCATTTCAATACTATTTAAAGCAGTTGAAATACCAAAGTCAGTTATTTTTATTTTACCATCATCTAAAATCATTACGTTTTGTGGTTTAATATCTCTATGAATTATATTATTTTTATGTGCACAAGCAATACCTGATGTAAGTTGCTTCATAATATCAACAACTTCAACTAAAGATAACTTTCCACGTTTTTTAATTAAATTCTTTAATGTTACTCCATTTATATATTCCATGACGATGAAGTATGAACCATCATCTTCACCGACATCATAAACTTCAACAATATTTGGATGATTTAAGCTACTTGCTGAGATTGCTTCACGTTGAAAACGGCGAACGAATTTCTCATCTTCAGCTAAATCCCCTCTTAAGATTTTAACTGCTACTTCACGGTTTAAGATTTCATCTTCAGCCAAATAAACATTAGCCATTCCACCTTCACCAATAGTCTTGACTATTTTGTAGCGGTCATTTATCTTTTGCCCCTTTGTTATCAAGCTTAATCACCATCCTTTATTAGATATGCGATTGATATATTATCTGTTCCCCCACGATTATTACATTTAACAATTAATTTATTTAATTTTTCTTGAATTGTTAGGTCAGACTCTAATACTTTTATTATTTGTTCATTATCAAGCATATTTGTTAAACCATCACTGCATAGTAAAATACCATCAACATCAGTTTCAACATCAAATACATCCATTTCAACTGTTGTTGTTGCACCTAAAGCTTTCATAAGAACATTCTTTCTAGGATGTTCCTTAGCTTCTTCTTCTGTTAGTTCTCCTGATTTAACGAGTAAGTTTACAAGTGTATGATCATTAGTAATTTTATGAAGTTCTCCATTTTTAATAACGAATCCTGAAGAATCTCCAATATTACCAAATAATAAATATTCTTTTGAAAGTAATGCTGTTACTATAGTTGTTCCCATACCAGTACTTTCTGGATGATCTTGAGTATGTTCAATTATTAACTGATTAGATTCACTTACAGCATTCTTTAACCAATCAATAGCTTGTTCCTTTGTGCCCAACTCTTTATTCTTTAGAAACGTGTCAGTTAAATGATTAATTACAATATTTGAAGCTACTTCGCCTGCACGATGGCCACCCATGCCATCAGCAACTGCCATTAAATATTCACCACAACTATTTTCTACAATTGTGACACTGTCTTCATTATGTTCACGAACACTTCCTGTATCAGTAATATAAAAATACTTCATTATTTTTCCTCCTCATAGTTGGCTCTTAATTGTCCACAAGCAGCCATTACTTTCGAACCAAATTCTCTTCTTATTGTTACATTGATATTATTCTTTTTTAAGGTGTCATAAAATGATAATATTGTTTCTTTACTACTTTTTTTGAACATACTATCATTTGAAGTTGAATTATATGGAATTAAATTAACATATGCATTCATTCCTTTTAAAAGTGATGCTAGTTCTTTAGCACATTCTGTGCTGTCATTTATTCCATTTAACATAATGTATTCAAATGTTACTCTTCTTTTAGTAGTATCAATGTATTCTTTTAATGTTTTAATCAATTCTTCAATCTTATATGCTTTATTAATTGGCATCAATCGATCTCTTATTTCATTATTAGGTGCGTGTAAACTAATTGCTAAGTTAACTTGTTTGTCAAGTTTAGCAAACTCTTTTATCTTTGGTATTAGTCCACATGTAGAAATTGTTATATGTCTTGCACCAATATCAATTCCTTTAGGATCATTTATAATATTTACAAATTCAATAACATTATCATAGTTGTCAAATGGTTCACCTATTCCCATTAAAACGACATGTGAAATGCGAACTTTTTTCATTTCTTCAACTTGAAGAATTTGAAGAACCATTTCTGATGGAAGTAAGTTTCTCACCTTTTTTAAGCGACCACTTTCACAGAATAGGCACCCCATATTACAACCTACTTCAGTTGAAATACAAAGACTATAGCCATAGTCATGATTCATGAGCACGGCTTCTATTTTATTTCCATCATCTAAACCAAATAAGTATTTATCTACATCTATATCTGATTGACTAGTAATTAATTTTAGTTTTTGAATACTGAATTTTTCTTTTAGCAAACTAATTGTATTTTTAGAAACATTAGTCATTTCATCAAAACTATTAACTCTTTTTTTATATAGCCATTCATATATTTGGGTAGCTTTAAATTTTTTTTCATTGTTTTCTAAAAAGAAGTTTTCTAACTTTTCTTTAGAAAAATCATATATACTATACATACCTACACCTTATTTAATTATACCAAAAAAAAGAAGAAAATAACATATATTTCTTCTTTTTTATGCATTATTTACATTACTTCAATGCTATCTAAAATGTAGTCATAATCAACTGCGTTATAAATAGTATCACAGTATTCGCATTTTCCAGATAGGTTTGCATCAATACTTGCTCCACATCCTGGACATTTGCGCACATCTTTATGGTTTTTAAAGTTGAGTTTTTTTGTAAATGTTAAATAGTTACGTTTAGCTTCTCTTGTTTGATCTTGACCTCGTATAATGTTTCCATTAGAATCCATTACATAGTCATATGCTTTTGACAAAAGTGAAACATGAATTTTAATTACTTCGTCAGTTATTTCAACATTTGTTATTTCCGTTTCAGCAACATTTAGCATATCATACATCTGAGTTTCATTTTTTTCTTTTAATTCTTCTACATATGCATTATATTTATCAAACACTTGATTGCTTAGCATGTGTTTAACATTGTCCATTTCTTTCATCATGATAGATGTAAATAGCATTACAAATGTATTATCTACTTTTGTTTTAAACATGCTTTCAGAAAACTCTGGGTCAACTTTTAATAACTCTTCAAACATAAATTCACCTTTAACCTTTATTTTTTATTATCATTTTTAAATAGTACAGATATTGCAATTATTGCACAAGCAAGTGCTAGAATACCCATAATCATAATGCTAACTGGTGGTAAATGAAAATCCGTTTTTTCATAATCAGAACTAGAATGAGAATCAGAATCAAAATCATCATCCCAACTAGACCCCCACGAAGAATCAGAGTCGTGATCAGATTCATAACTAGAATCCCAACCTGAATCTGCTTTAAATACTGTGGTCGGTAAAAATGATATGCAAGATAGTATTGCTAAAAACAATACTATCTTTATACCAACTTTTTTCAATTAATTCCACCCCTGACCTTTATTTTGTTT
>JAEEGL013631575.1_pt1 | contig 12352 bp, 11 predicted proteins | sample 9134231 | NCBI WGS metagenome assembly JAEEGL01 (sample SAMN16246548, study PRJNA631951) | gut metagenome | biome: gut microbiome; feature: rumen; material: fiber-attached | host: Bos | place: Iran: Karaj | collected 2018-10 | reverse complement strand
TTAATTATATATTTATTAATGGCATTCTTTATATTATTAATAATATCTATTATATATTGTTATATTAAATTAGATACAGTTTATTATAATATTACTAGTAGTAAGATAGATAAGAATATAAAGATATTAGTATTAAGTGATATACATGATAGAAGAACTAATAATAGAATAGTTAAGATAGTTAAAAAAGTTAATCCAGACTATGTTATCTTAAGTGGAGATTTAATAGATGGTAGATATATAAATAAAAGTTTAGCTATGAGAAACATTAGATATATGATTAGTTTATTTAAGAAACTAAAAGATTATAATTTATATTATACTTTTGGTAATCATGAAACATATTTATCAAGTGAAATGTTTAAAAAATATAAAAAATTGTTAGCTGAAAATCAAGTTGAATTATTAAATAACAAAAATACATTTATAAGTGATAATATTAAACTTGGTGGTATTTTCTATGAAGCAAAATACTACAATAAAAAGAAACATCCAATTACTGATAAATTTATTAAAGATAAAATGGGTGTTATTGATAAAAAGAATTTTAATATAATTATTAATCATAATCCTTTAATACCTGAACCATTTAGTAAATATGGTTATGATTTAATGATTAGTGGACATGTACATGGTGGTATAGCAAGAATTCCATTTGCTTTATTATCTCCTGAATATAAATTTTTCCCTAAATATAGTAATGGTTTATACGAAATAGGTAAAATGAAATTATTAGTTTCTAGAGGAATAGGTTTTTCTAAAATAATACCATTTAGAATTAATAATCCAGGACATATAATGGTAATTAATTTAACTAAGGAATAATGTGATATAATATAATTGGAGGAAATATGAACTATATAATATACAAATTTATAAGGTTTATAGGAAGACCAATAGTAAAACTAGTATATAGAGCAGAGTATGTAGGAAGAGATAATATTCCTTGTGAAGGAAGTGTTATTTTAGCAGGTAATCATACTAATAATAGAGATGCTTTACTTATGATAGCTGGACCTAAAAGAATAGTTCATACTCTTGCTAAAAAAGAACTATTTAATAATAAATTTAAAAATTTCTTTTTTAGAAGTATGGGATGTATTCCAGTAGATAGAAGTATTCATGATGAAAATGCTAAAATTGAAGCAATAGATATTTTAAATAATGGAAATATGATAGGTATATTTCCTGAAGGAACAGTAAATAAAACTGATAAAGAATTGTTGCCATTTAAATATGGTGCTGTGTCGTTTGCAAAGAAAACTAATTCATATATAGTTCCTTTTGCAATAACAGGAAAATATAAAATATTTAGAAAATCTATTAAAATTACTTATGGTAAACCATATAAAATAACAAATGATGATTTAACTAGAGAAAATGATATATTGAAGAATAAAATTCTTAATTTGAAAGGAAGAGATAGTAATGTTATCAAAAAAAATAAAAGATAAATTTCTAGGACCTAAAAAAGTAAGAAGGCATTTATCATATCCAGATGTATCTATGTATGAAATGGTAAGAAGAAGTGCTAATAAATATCCAAGTTTAATAGCATATTCTTATTATGGAAATAAAGTTACATATAAAAACTATATTAAAAAAATAGATACATGTGCTTGTGCTTATGCAAGATTAGGTGTTAAAAAAGGTGATGTAGTATCAATAGTTATGCCAAATACACCAGAAGCTATTATATCTGTTTATGCATTAAATAAAATAGGTGCAGTAGTAAATATGATACATCCATTATCTAGTGAAGAAGAGATTAAATTTGCTATGGAAACTACAAAAACTAAATATGCTTTAGTAGCAGATATTGTTTATAAAACAGTTAAAAATATTAAAAAAGATTTAAAATTAAATAGAATTATTTATGCACCAATAAGTGAATCTATGGATCCATTAACTAAAATAGGTTATAGATTAAAAACTATTGGTAAAGTAGATAATATTTTAAGTGATGATACTGTATCATATAGTAGGTTTTATTCAAGAAGTAAATTTTATGACAAAACTATTAAAGATACTTCAACTGGAAAAGACATAGCAGTTATGTTACATAGTGGTGGTACAACAGGAAAACCTAAATGTGTTGTTTTAACAAATAAAAATTTTAATGCTGTAGCACTTGGTTTACTTGAAACTACTCAAGATATGGGTCCTGGGGTATCTACATTATCAATTATGCCTATATTCCATGGATTTGGCCTAGCATGTACTTTCCATGCTGTTAATATAACTGGTGGAGAAGCAATAATATTACCAACTGTTAGTCCAAAGAAATTTGATGAAACTATTTTAAAATATAAGCCTAATACGATAGGATGTGTTCCTAGTTTATTAGAAGGTCTTCCAAATAGTAAGAAATTAGAAGATGCAGATTTATCATTTTTAAAATGTATAATTTGTGGTGGAGATGGAATAACAGATAAATTATGTAAAAAATTAAATGATTTTTTATATGATCACGGAAGTCCAGCTAAAGTAAGAGCTGCTTTTGGTATGACTGAATGTACTGCTGGAGTAACAATGGTACCTAAAGATAAATATAAAATAGGTAGTATTGGTTATCCAATACCTGATACAGAAGTTAAAATAATAAATCCTGATACTAATAAAGAATGTATCACCAATGAGGTTGGAGAAATATGTATTAGTGGTCCTAGTGTTATGCTTGGTTATTTAAATGAAGAAGAAGAAACTAAAAATGTACTTAGAAAGCATAAAGACGGAAAAATATGGATGCATAGTGGAGACTTAGGATATAAAGATGAAGATGACTGTATATTCTTTAAAACTAGATTAAAAAGAATGATTGTTACTAGTGGATATAATGTTTATCCAGGACAAATAGAACAAATCATATTAGAACATCCATATGTAGAAAAATGTGTAGTTGTTGGATTACCACATCCATATAAAAAAGAAGTAGTAAAAGCATATATAGTTCTTAAACCAGGACTAGTATTAAATAGTGAAATAAAAAGAAGTATAAAAGATCATTGTAAAAAGAATATAGCAGGTTATGCATTACCATATGCATATGGTTATAGGAAAGAATTACCTGTTACTAAAATAGGTAAAGTAGCATACAATGAACTAATAAATGATAAGGATGAAGAAACAGATGATCAAGATTAAATATATACCATATTATATTCTAAAGCCTTTTGTAAAAGCATATTATTTTATTAAATTTAGACCAACTATTATTGGTAAAGAAAATATACCTAAAAAAGGTCCAATTATATTATGTGGTAATCATAAACATGTTCATGATCAATATAATGTTATGACTGTTACTAGAAGAGTAGTTCATTATATGGCAAAAGATGAATATTTTAAAGGCAAGAATGCTTGGTACTATAAAATAGCACAATGTATTCCTGTAGATAGAACTATTCATGATGAATATGCTAAAAGTGAAGCTATGAAAGTACTAGAAAATGGAGAAGCTTTAGGTATATTTCCAGAAGGTACTAGAAATAAAACCTTGGGTACTAAAGACGAAGTAGATTTATTACCATTTAAATTTGGAGCTGTGTCCATGGCAAAGAAAACTAATGCTTTAATAGTGCCATTTGGTATAAGTGGAGAATATACAGGAAAAAAAGGACACCTAGTTACTAAAATAGGTAAACCATTTAGTGTAAAAGATATGGAATTAGAAGAAGCAAATGAACTTTTAAGACAAAAAATATTAAAACTAATGAAATAAATCATTAGTTTTTTATTGATATAAAAGTGTAATTTTATCAAAATAGTGGTGAAAAATAAGAAAAAATGATATATAATATATTCACAAGAGAGGAGATATCTCTATGAAATTTATTTTAACAGCAGGAGGAACAGGGGGACATATTTATCCAGCTCTATCTGTGCTTGATGAAATAAAAAAAGATAAAACCAATGAATATTTGTATATTGGTACAAAAGATAGAATGGAAAATGAACTAATACCAAGTATGGGTATACCATATGAAGGAATTGAAATATATGGTCTATCTAAAACTAGTGTTAAAAGAAATGTTAAAAATGTTAAAAATATTGTTTCTGCATATAAGAAATGTCTAAAAATAATGGATAGTTTTAAACCTGATGCAGTTATTGCTTTTGGTGGATATGTTACATTACCAGTTTGCTTAGCAGCAAGAAAAAGAGGAATAAAAGTATTTTTACATGAACAAAATATGTTACCAGGGAAAACAAATATATTTTTATCAAGAAAAGTAGATGAAGTATTCATTTCTTTTAAAGATGGAAAAAATAAATTAAAATGTAAAAAAATAGTATATACAGGAAATCCAGTTAGTCAAAGAGCTATAGAAAGTAAACCATATGATAAGACTGATTTAGGTTTTTCTAAAGATAAAAAACTTATTATTATTGTTATGGGATCTCTTGGTAGTACAAGTGTTAATGAGAAATTATTAGATTTCTTAAGAACTTATGAAAGAGATGATTCAGAAATATTATTTATTACAGGAAAGAAGAGTTATCCAACTCTTAGTAATAATTTAATAGTTCCTAAGAGTACTAAAATAGTTCCATTCTTTGAAAATTTACCAAGTTTAATGAAAAGTGCTGATTTAATTATTTCAAGAGCAGGAGCATCTACAATAGCAGAAATAATGGCTACTAGAACACCATCTATTCTTATACCAAGCCCTTATGTTGCTAATAATCATCAATACTATAATGCACTTGATTTAGTTAATAAAAATATAAGTATATTATTAGAAGAAAAAGATTTAAATAAAAATTCTCTTATTAATGCAATAGATGATATTTTAAGTGAAAAAAGAATGAAAGAAATAAGAGATAATCTAAGCAAAATTAGAGATATTAGTTCAAGTAGTAAAATAATGGATGAAGTATATAAGGAATTAAAAGGGAAAAATGGCAAAAAAGAAAAGTAAAAAAATTAATTTTTTAAAAGTATTTATTTTTATACTTGTTTTACTTTTAATAGGAGTTTCTATTAAATATTTATTGAGTGTAAGAACTAAAAATATAATTATACTTAATAATAATTATTATTCTGATGAAGAAATAATTGAAACTGCTGGTATAGAAAAATATCCAGAATTTGTTTTATTAAATAGAAATAGAATAAGAAATAAATTAAAGAAATTAGATCTTATAGAAGAAGTAAAAATTAATAAAAAAAGAGGATTTGTTTTAGAAATAGAAGTAAAAGAAAAGAAAATATTATATTTAAAAAGAAGTACTAATGAATATATATTATCTGATAAATCAAGTATTAGTTTAGATAATATACAAGGAGTACCAACTCTTATAAATTTCTTAGAAGAAGATACTGAAAATAAATTTATAGAAAGTTTTTCTAATATAGATATAGATATAATATCTTTAATAAGTGAAATAGAATATAATAAGACTGATTATGATAGTGAAAGATTCTTACTATATATGAATGATGGTAATGAAGTATATGCTACTATATCAAAATTAAGTAAACTAAATAGATATAAAGATATAGTTACTAAATTAAATGGCAAAAGAGGTATTTTATATTTAGATAGTGGTAATTATTTAGAAGTAAAAGAATAAATTATTTATTCTTTTTTTATTTATTAAAACAATATTAAATAGTGTAAAATATTGAGTATTTTACACTAATTTTTTTAAAAATATTGACTATAAAAAATTACGATGTTAAAATTAAATCATAAAGTAGAGGATAACCTCACAGAAAGGAAAGGGAAAAATAATTTATGAAAAAGAAAGGATTTACATTAGTTGAATTACTTGCAGTTATTGCTATCTTAGCTATCTTAGTTATCATTGCATTACCAAACGTATTAGGAATGTTTAACCAAGCTAGAAAGAATACATTTGTTACTGAATTACAAAGTATTTATACTACAGCTGAAACACAATTCGTTAGCGATCAAATGAATGGTATGCAAAATTGGCCAGATGGTATCTCTTATGCTAGAGTAGATGGAGATAGAATTGCTGAAGATGAAGGTAAATATAAATTATTAGATTTACAAGGTACTAACACTATTGATTACTTCATTCACTTCAACTTAGCTGGTAAAGTAACTCAATTTGTTGCTTCTGACGGTCAATTCCAATTCATTTACTTTGGTAGTGAATTAAAGAAAGAAGATATTAAAGCAGTTGAACTTACAGCTGACAGTGTTGATGCAAAAGTTGCTGGTGGAGCAGGAGCTTCTATAAATTTTGCTTCAGCTGCAAAATTCACTAGAGCTGATGAAGATACTGGAGAAGTAAATACTGGAGTTGTTACAATTGCAGATGCTAAATCTTATGCTACTGGTGGAACTGGAGAAAATGCACAATCAGCTTGGACACAAGTAAAATTTGATAAAGATGCTAAAACTTGTACAACTGTAACTACAAATGGCGCTGGAGAATAATATAATCTAAAAGAGCCATAGTAATTAGTTCGTAAATTAAGTATATAAAAGAGAAGATATTAAATCTTCTTTTTTTATGTTAAAATTATATTGGTGATTTTTATGATTATTGGTAGTCATGTTAGTTTTACTAATTCTGATCAATTAGTAGGGAGTGTAAAAGAAGCAATTAGTTATAATGCTAATACATTTATGTTTTATACAGGTTCTACTCAAAGTACTAGTAGGAGTGTACTTAATGATGAACTTACATATGAAGCTTATAAACTAATGGTTGAAAATAATATAAATAGTGAAAATGTAATAGTACATGCTCCATATATTGTTAATTTAGCTAATAGAGCTGATGAAGATAAATATAATTTTTATGTTAATTTTCTTGCTGAAGAATTAAATAGAGTTAATAAACTAGGCTTTAATAAAATAGTATTACATCCTGGAAGTGCAGTTAATTGTAGTAGAGAAGAAGGATTACAAAATATAATAGATGGTTTAAACACAATATTTGATACTACTGAAAATACTATTGTTCTTTTAGAAACAATGGCTGGTAAAGGTAATGAATTAGGTATTAATATAGACGAAATAAATACAATTATTAAAGGTATTAAAGATAAAGATAGAATAGGTGTATGTTTAGATACATGTCACTTAAATGATTCAGGTATTGATATAAATGAGTTTGATAAATATTTAGATTTATTTGATAAAGAAATAGGTTTAGATAAAATTAAATGTGTTCATGTAAATGATAGTATGAATCCTATAGGGGCTCATAAAGATAGACATCAAAATATAGGATATGGAACTATTGGTTTTAATACTTTAAATAAAGTAGTTCATAATGATAGATTAGATGGTATACCATTTATTCTTGAAACTCCTTGGGTAAATAGGAATCAAAAGGATGAGTATCCTCCATATAAATTTGAAATAGAGAATTTTAGAAATAATAAATTTAATGATTTTATTAAATAAAAAATGCTTAATAATTAAGCATTTTTATTTTGAATAGATTCTATAGCTTTTTCTATAGTTAGTTTTCCATATTCATATGTTAGAGATCCTTGTTGATATAAAACATATGGTTCTTTTAGAGGAGCATCACATGATAATTCAATTGATGAACCTTGTGTAAATGATGGAGAAGCCATTATTATATTATCATCATATCCAGGCATAGGAGAAGCAACTGGTATAACATGAGAATCTATTGCACCTCCTGACTGAATAGCAGAAGCATAACTAATAGTTTCTTCTTCATTATTAAAATATATTAGTTGTACAATATCAGCTCTTTTTTCATTATATTTAGGTGATACTTTATAATTTAATTTTTCTAGTACTTTAGAAGTTAAAATAGCTGTTTTAAGAGCTGAACAAACTACAGATGGTGCGAAGTATATTCCTTGTAAAAACATTTTATTTGATTCTCCTGAAGGGCCTACATTTCTTCCTTCTCCAGGAACAGTTAATTTATCAGCACATAAATCTATTAGTTCTTTTTTTCCTGCTATATAAGCTCCATTAGAAGCTATTCCAGCACCAAGGTTTTTAATAAGTGATCCTGCACATAAATCAGCACCTACTAAACATGGTGTTTTTAATTCTACAAATTCACAATAACAATTATCTACAAAAATAATTATATCTTTATTAATATCTTTAATAAATTTAATTACTTTTTCTAATTTATCTATAGTTATTGAATCTCTAAGAGAATATCCTCTTGATCTTTGTATATGTACTACTGTAGTATCTTTTAATTCTTTTTCTATTTTTTTATAATCAAAATCATTATCTAATAATTCTATTTCTTTATAATTAATTCCATAACTAATTAAAGAACTATTATTAGGCCTAATTCCAATTACTTCTTGTAAAGTATCATATGGAGTGCCACTTATAGCTAAAAGTTTATTTCCAGGCCTTAAAATAGCTTGTAATGCTATTGTAATAGCATGACTTCCAGAAATAAATTGATTTCTTACAATAGCATCTTCAGCATCAAGTATATCTGCAAATATTTTATCTATTTTATCTCTACCTTCATCATTATATCCATATCCATTAGTGCCATGTAAATCACTTTCACTAATTTTATATTTATGAAAAGCATCTATTACTTTTTTACTATTTAATAAACAATTATTATCTAGTTCTTTAAATATACTATTTAATTCTTTTTCACATTCAATAATAATCTTATTCATTAGATACACCACCATCTATTCTTATAATACTATCATTCATATATGTTGATGTAGCAATATTATATATATCATGTGCTATTTCAGTTGTTTCAGCAAATCTTTTTAATAATATTTTATTTTCTTCATTTTCTTTAAATTCTTTATCAATATTTTTATTCATAGTTGTGTTTATCCATCCAGGACATATACAATTTACTCTAACAAAAGGAGAGTAGTGTTTAGCAAGATTATGAGTTAAATTAACAATACCTGCTTTAGAAGCATCATAATCAAGAGAATATTCATAATATTGATCTAATGCATTATTAGAAGAAATATTAATTATTTGACCATTTTTATTTTCAAACATATGATTACCAAATATTCTTGATACTAAGAAAGTACCAACTAAATTTACTTCTAAAACTCTCATAAATTCTTTTTTAGATTTATTATCAAAACTATTATCCATAGAAATACCTGCATTATTTACTAAAACATCTATTTTATTAAATTCACTAATAACTTGATTATACATATTATTAATGTCTTCTTCATTAGTAATATCACACTTAATACATAAAGCTTTTATATTATATTTTTCAACTTCTTTTTTTAATAAATTTGCTTCTTTTTCATGATTAACATAATTTATCACAACATTATATCCATTCTTAGCAAATTCTTTAATAATACTAGCTCCTAAACCTATACTAGAACCAGTTACTAAAACAGTCTTTTTATCCATTTTTTTCACCCGGACATATTTTATCATTAAAGACTAATTAAGTAAATAAAAACTATTTATTATTAAATTTATATGTGTTATTATATTAATGATAATAGAGGTGTTTAGAATGTTTAGTAGACTATTTGATAGTATTAGTTTTCCATTAGTGGCATTTATATTTTTTATTTTTATAATGATAATGTACTTTTCAAATAAAAGATACAATTCATATGCTAATAAAACATATAGAGTTTTATTATTTTTAACAGTAACTACATCTTTAACATTATTCTTTGATTTCTTTGGAACAGATGGTGTTCCTGGATTTAAAGGCTTACAAGAAATATTTGCTAGAGGATATATATTATCTACAATGTTATGGGCTGCCACATACTCATATTACTTAATAATAAGTTTATTTGTAAAAGAACAAACAGTTAAAAAATTAAGGATGATTAAATATATATTATATGGATTAAATATATTATTATTTATATGGTCTTGTTTCTTAGAATTAGAATTTCAACATAGAACTATTTATGCTATTGGAGGAAAAGCACTTACTCCTTTATATGTTGAATTTGCATTTACAGGAACAATATATTTATTAAGCTTTATATTAAAAACTAAACTTATGAATAAAACACAAATAGTTATGCATGCCATGATATTATTTGTACTAATAGTTATGACTTTACTTAGATTCTTTACTTCATGGGATGTTAATTACTTCACATATGTTATTTGTTTAATTCCAATAGCATTATATTTTAGTTCAGAAAGTCCTGCTTATTTACTAGGTAAAGAATTAGAAAAATCTAAACAAGAATTTTCTAATTTAAATATTGAACAAAATAAAAGAATAAATGATTATTCAATTCAATTGAGAGAACCACTTACAAATATTTTAAATTCTCAAAATAAATTAAGTAATCAAGAATTATCAGATACTGATTTTAAAAATGAAAAAATTAGAATATATAATGAATCTAAAAAGATTAATGATTTAGTATTATCTATGAGTAAGATTCAGGAAACTCAAATTGAAAGTGAGGTGTCTAAATAATGACAGATTTATTAGTAGGTCTTGCTTTCACAACAGGTGCTTTCTTTATACTATTATTGTTGTATTTTGTTTATTATTTTCAAGATAGAAGAAATGGCCTAAAAGCAAAATTATATAGAGGAGCTATTATAGTAAATGCTGTACTTATAATAAGTGAATTTATAAGTAGTTATCTATTATATGATAAATTAAGTCCAACTTTAGGAATAATATTATTAAAATTCCATTGGTATACAGGAGTAGCATATTTCTATTTCTTCTATTTCTATGTAGATGCTCACTTAAAAAATGTAGATAATTCATCTATGAAAGAATTTCTATGGACTAGAAAAGAAGGAAAAATAATATCAATAATTACTATTGTATTTACTTTAGGATATATATTTATACCATTTGGTGAATTAGATTATCATGCATTATCTTATTTACCTGGTTTTCCGGCATATTCAGTATTTGCTTATGCAGTAGTAATAGTAATGACTACATTCTTTAAATATTTAAAGAAGAAAAACAAAACTAAAGCTGAAATAGCATTTGTTATATTATTTGTTTCAATACCAACTTTAGATTTAATACTTCAATTAATATGGTTAAATATAGCATTTTCACCAATGTTATGTGCTTTCTTGTTATTAGGATGTTATTTCTTATTAGAAAACCCAGATTTATATGTTGCTAATGAATTACAAGAGGCAAAAAATATAATAGAATATACTAGTAAACATAAGAATGCTATTATTTCTAAAAAAGCTGGAGATTTAACTAATGGTTTATATAATAATATAATGTCTAGTTATAATATTATAAATAATGGAGATAAAGAAGTTTCAAAACAAACATTAAATAGAAATATTTTAGATATATCTAATATGGTAGAAGATATGCAAAATATACTTAATATATCTATTATTGATGAAGATATAACTAAAATAGAGGAAGTTGAATATCAAACAAGTACATTATTAACTAAATTATATGATTATTCAGTTAAAAGTATTGGTAATAAAAATGTAAAAGTTGTTTATGATATAGATCAATTCTTACCAATATCTTTATATGGTGATGTTGATATGATTTATCAATTATTAAGAACTTGTATGAATAATTCTATTCAAAATACTAATGTAGGTAAAATACAAGTAAAAATCACTTGTAATTTCAGTAATGATAGAGTAGGTTTAAATATTGAAATATCTGATACAGGAATGGGACTAAAAGAAGAAGAAATTGCAAGTATTGATAAAATACTAGAAGATGAAGAAAATGATATATCAAAAACTTATAATTACTATATTATTAAAAAATATGTTGCATATTTAAATGGTAAATATAGTTTAAATTCATCTTTTGGGGTAGGTACAACAGTATCATTATTCTTTACTCAAAAAATAGCTAATCAATCAAATACAGGAGAATTTAAACTACAAGAATTAAAGTATGATTATAATTTAGAAAATAAAAAGATACTAGTAGTTGATAATAATCCTAATGATTTAATAAATATTTTGAATAAATATAATGCTAAATGTGATGTGGTTAGTTCATTTGATGAATGTATTAATAAAATTAAACTAGATGAAACAATAACAACTATATTTATAAATACAGATATTGACCCAAGTAATACGACTATTGTAAGTACTATTAAACCAATTATGGTAGATAATAAACATAAAATAATAGCTGTATCAACTAATGCAATATCAGGTAATAGAAAAAAATATCTAAATGAAGGATATGACTTATATATTACTAAACCATTAAATGAATATGATTTTAATGAAATAATGAGGAACATATAAAAAATGTTCCTTTTTTTAATTAATATCTTTATTTTTTACTATTTTTATGTTATACTTCATTTGTTATTCAAAAGGCCCGCTAGCTCAGATGGTAGAGCAACCGACTCTTAATCGGTGGGTCTAGGGTTCGAATCCCTAGCGGGCCACCA
>JAEEGL011622272.1_pt1 | contig 12352 bp, 5 predicted proteins | sample 9134231 | NCBI WGS metagenome assembly JAEEGL01 (sample SAMN16246548, study PRJNA631951) | gut metagenome | biome: gut microbiome; feature: rumen; material: fiber-attached | host: Bos | place: Iran: Karaj | collected 2018-10 | reverse complement strand
CAACCCGTCGAAATCGTGTCAGAATCTGTCGATGATGCTGAAAAAACGGCTGTGCCAAGAGTTCGCAGATTATTCAGACCGACGCGCCCTCGCCCTGTGAAGGATGACGACATGGATATGTCACCGGCCGAAGCCAAAGCCTATCAGGCCAAAGCCAGAAGCAGGCATTCGTCTGACTCCGAAACACAAGACAAACCTGAGACCAGAATTGAAAATGCACCACAAAATAAAACGGAAACCAGCTTAAAACCTGACGTTTCGGAAGAACCGGAAACGGATGTCATCGTTCGTCATCAGCGGCAGCACCGTCGGGGACCGATTCGTTAGTGAGTTTTGAGTTGGAAGTTGGGAGTGGGGAGTGGGGAGCAGAGAGGTGGAATGTCTGTATTTAGCCCTATAAGGGCGATTATTGTTCCGGACATGAATAATGAGAACAAATGCCTTGCACACTTTCAGCGTGCTGATTGGGGAATTACCTAACCTGGGGTTACGCCCTTCGGGCTCACCCCAGGCTGTACTCTGATCGCCCTTTCAGGGCTCTCATTATATATGTCCACAACAATAATTGCTAATCCCCCACTCCCAACTCCCAACTCCCAACTCATGATGAGTTTTGAGTTTTGAGTTTTGAGTTATGAGTTATGAGTTATGCAATCACAAAGGTTCTTGCTAAAGAATCGAGTAAATAGGGTACCAACTTCCAACTCCCAACTTCCAACTCCCAACTCCCAACTCCCAACTAAACTCAAAGCCCCCCTAAGCCTTATTCATTTTGGCACCCCTGTGTCGCAGTAAAGACCGGTAGATTAAGTGTTTTATCTCCAACAGCAACATTCTTTGCGCTCCAAAGATTGCCGTTATCTTTATTCAACGCATCTACAACCTGCTGAACATTCTTGACTTGGCCACTGTTTGGGTGACCTTCGCTCGGCCCAAATGGAATAAACTGTTCGTAGCGATTATTGCCTGGAAATGCGACCACATTACTCTTCCACAGATAATAATAAAAACTATTATTGGTAAATGTATGTCTCCAGCTATCATTTTTATTATTAAAAGCAAACAGATTGTCATCATTCGTACGTCTGGATACCGAAACCACACGAGTGTACGTACCATATGTTATATTATCTTCATTCCCGCCATAATCTCCAAGAATGCCCGCATTACGCGTTTCGGAATCACTGTTTGTTATATTGCTCCAGAAAAACGAATTATCCACAGCAAAATATGATAGCTTCGGCAAATTTATATATGAATCCCCGGCGAACCCGGCAGAATGATTGGCAGAATTCAGTTCATTGACTGTCGAATATATCTTTGAAAAATTAAATCTTGACGCTGAATAATAAACCTGAAGGCACCCAATAAATCCACCCGTTCCGGAATACTTGCTACTCTCATCACCTAATTTCGTCCCCAACCCAGATGATATTTTATCCACCTTACTTTGAATATTGGCAAAGGCAGCCGTAACTTTCTCATCATCCCCAACAGATAAAAACGAAGTAAAACCACCCACACAGAATCTAAGATATTTATCTTTCTCAAAATCAACACCGTCATCATAATTAGCCTGAATTACATCAACATCACTAATAATATCATTGGCATTCATATTATATTCTTTCGTACTTTCGAAATAGCCAAACTGACCAGCAAAACCGGCAACATAATCCGAACCAGATACTATATTAACATTATTCGTAATCTGCTGTAGATTTGAATGATAAAAATAACCGCCGAATCCACCGATCACCCGATTCCCGGATATTTCTCCTGTAATATGGTTGCTTATCTTTGTAATTGAACTATTCACAGTCTGTCCGACGACGCCGCCGACATTCTGAAATCCCTTGATATTCTTGCCAATGCTCTCTTTGCAGTTACCAGTCAAAGTACTGCCGTTTTTCAAGCATCCGACAATTCCTCCTACATTATCACACCTCCCCGCCATCACCGATGCGTTCATAAGACCAGACTCCGAAATCTGGCTTTTATCGGAAAGACCGACGATGCCACCGACACAGGTACCGTCTTTATATTTGCCTGAAGAGAGTGTTGGCTCGTATGTCAGCGTCCCACCTTCAAACACTGCACCAGAAACGGGGACTGAAAAAGAATTACCAACGACACCGCCAATATTCCGCGCATCGACACCCGGTTGAATAGTGATATTTCCTTTAAAAAGAATATCCGTTATCCCTTTTTTGTCATCGCCTGCATTAGTAATATATCCAAACACACCGCCTAAAAAGCCAATCACCAGTTTAGGATCCCCGGCCATATCGATGTGCAAATCACCTTCGAATGACACATTTTGAGCACTTCCCTTAAAAATACCAGCGATCCCCCCCAGGTAGTCCGGTTTTCCGGCAGATGATATCAATCTATTATTCACATGAACCGTATCATTCCCTTTGTAATGCACATTCCTCAGTTCGGAATTGTCCATATAATGCGCCAGCACACCGCGTACATCCCCCTCCACATCGTACGAAAGCTTCAAATTCTCAGCACGCAGAGACAATGATTTGCTGTTCTCACTCCAAAACAACGGCGTAGAAACTTTTCCGCGATTATTGGCACCATCCTGAAAAACGATTTCCGGAGCATTGCCCTGGAATTCTTCTCCGGTAAAATTCACGGGATTGCAGTCTTCCTTCTTGCTCAGCTCATGCGTTCCAGTATCCCCATAGTGATCATACAAATTGATTTTACCATGCATCACGACATTGGGATATTTGCTGCATTTATCACCCAATGTCTTATAATCAAACAGATCTTTGGCCTCATAGATATGGAATGTATCGCCACAGCCGCCCTCTACATCCGCCACATTGCAGCCACAGTTTCCTTGTTTTTGTTTATCCGGATTCAGGGGACATTCATCCACGCAATCCAGGAATTTATCCCCATCTGTATCGCCGGTTTCCGGTTTATCGCAGCCGCATACTCCCGGTTCAGCTTTTTTGGAATCATCTTTGCACAAATCTTTACAATCGGGAATGGTATCACCATCTGTATCGCCGGTTTCCGGCACACCGCACCCGCATTCTCCCTCTTTCGTTTTGTTGGGATCATCCGGACATTCGTCTTCAACATTCTCCTTACAATCCATGATACCGTTGCCGTTGTCGTCGATATCCGCAACACCGCAACCACATTCTCCCTGCTTGTCTTTGTTTGGATCATCCGGACATTCGTCTTCAGCATCCTCCTTACAATCCATGATACCGTTGCCGTTGCCGTCGATATCCGCAGCACCGCAGCCGCATTCTCCCTGCTTGTCTTTGTTTGGATCAAATGGACACATATCCAGACAATCGGGGATGGTATCACTATCCGAATCCATTTCCGACACACCACAGCCACATTTGCCCGGTTCGTTTTTGTCAGGATCTTCCGGACATAGGTCCTGCCCATTCTCTACGCAATCGATAACCCCATTGCCGTTTGCATCCTCATCGACGACTCCGCAGCCACAGATGCCCGGCAAAGTCTTATCGGGATCTTCCGGACAAAGATCCTGCGCGTTCTCTACGCAATCGATAATCCCATTGCCGTTTGCATCCTCGTCGACAACTCCGCAGCCACAGACATCAGGCTTGTTTTTCTTTGGATCTTTAGGGCACACATCCTGGCAATCCGGTGTCCCATCGCCATCCGTATCGGTATCCTCTCTGTCACAACCACAGACGCCGGGGGTTTGCTTCAGCGAACCGGCAGGACATTCTGACTGATGATTCTCCACACAATCCGGCACGCCATTGTTATCATCATCCGGCGAATTCAGCGAACAGGCACATGGCGCATTGCTATCCCCGGAAGGAATGATACAAACATCCACCTGCCCCTCATAAGCCAAATCAGAACATGCCCCCAAAACAATTGCCGTTCCCAGAAAAACACAATACCGAAATGCCGATGGATTGCGCATGATATAACCCTCATCTATAGATATTTTTTGAATGATGCATCATCAGGGCGTTGCGGGGTGTCCCCGCATCGGGGGGTAGGCGCGTATGAAATAGCGCCGCAGGGGGCGACGGCCCCCTGTCCCCAAAACAAAAATACACACGTCGTTTATTTTATCAGTCTTCGGGCGAGAATGAAAGTTCGACGCTATTTTAATTCAGGCATTCAAACCGTTATCTATCCGTTTGATCGAGTCTGAAGTGCCGGTAAAGATGAACCAGAATTTCCGCATCGAGCGCAGCATATTCGAGCTGTTCCGGCGAAAGCGGACGACGGTCCCAGCGCGATTTCTGATTCTCCTTGTCCATATCGTATCCGAATTCCCGCATACAGACGGCCTTCAGGGAATGTCCGCCGGGACACTTCATGCCGTACAGTCTGCGGCTCACCTTGAGCGTATCCACGATGTTATTGATCTGCATTCCGAGGTTGCCCAGGACGCGGCACTCAAACGAAGCATTGTGGATGACCTTTACGATACCGGGATTTGAAAAAACCTGGGCGAGTCCTGAAAAATCAACGCAGAGTGGATCGATGAGGAAACTCTGATCGCTGCATCCGATCTGGATCAGGCACAGACGTTGGTCATACAGCGTCGTTTCGACATCCAGGCCGATGAATTTCTGAACCAGAATGACATTCAGGGCTTTGGCCAGTCCGGATTGCGTCGAAACATACGTCCAGGGATAGCGCGTATGCATGATCGAACCATCCCCGTGTTCAATCGCAACCTGGGGTGAGGGTGCTGACACAGGGATTTTGGGCTGAGAGACACCGTTTTTGGGCTGCGAAACGCGCTTTGCTGCCGGCAATTCCTCAAAACTCAGCGGCAGATCATCGATCACATGCAGACGTTCAGTCACTCGCACTGAAACATCCGAAAAATGCATGCATCGCGCCCAGTTCCGCCAGACATCATCGAACAGCGATTCCGTGACTTTTTGGGGCAAAAGCGGAAAGATCCACCCCAGTCGATAAGCCCGTTTCCAGACATTCCAGATATTCTGCCGCACGGATTCTGCCTCAAAAGACTGGAGCTGACCGACGATCTGTCCTATCCGATCCGCGATTTGTTCCGTCGTACACGAGGGAGAATCGGACCAGCTCAGCCGCAGATAAAAATTCCCGTACGAAGCGCGCAGTTTTGGAGCTGCAGCCTGCAGAACCATCGCCAGAAATGCATTATTCTGAGCGCCGGCATACGTCCACCAGTGCGCAGCATCATGCGTGACCTCGATCCACGGTCCGGTCGGTGCATCCGCAAACCTTTCGCGAAGGATTCGAAGTTCCCCATGACTCGCGTCATCCAGATCGACACCGTCTGGTGTGCGACCTTGCCCAAGCAGGAAAGAAGCCATCCTCTGCACATGATCACAGCTGCAGATCACGGGCATGGCATCGAGCCACACGGGATGACCCGGTTCCATGTTCACCCTCAGACTGGCTTCATTGCCCAGAAGGTTATGGAAATGCTTCTGATACATTCTTCCGCTGTGATAAAATCTGGCAGAAGCACTTAACGACAGGAAATCCGTCGAGATATATCCCAGCGATTCGCGGTTCAGCGTGCTGCACATTGTTTCGTGTTTCCAGGCCCAGAGGACGCCGAGCTGCGAAAACTGGCGGATACCCGGAAACAGACGCATTCCCTTTGGCAGCAGTTCCACCATTCCCGAAATACAGCTCACGAAACCTTCCTGCAGCCAATGCTGCAGCAAAAGGAGTTCATCTGCTTCCCTGAATTCGGTTTCGGACACGCGTTCATACTGCAGACGCGAAAACCAGTGATATGCCTTAAATGCGGTGAGTTCGTCCGGATTAAACAGAAAACCAGCCGGCGTTTTCTGCGAATCCGATTCACACGATGATATCGTACTGAGCAGGGAAAACCGGTTCGATACGATCGCCGTAACCGGCTTGTGGGGTTTCAGGATGGTATCGGCCAGCCGGAGGATATCCCGGTCCGGCTCCGGATCGACCATGACCAGATGTTCAAAACCATATTCGCGATTCAGGCAAAGGGGTTCCGGTTCTTCCGCAAACAACAGGAATTCCCTGGTTCTTTCGGGAGGTTCCTTTTGTTCGGAAAAAACCGGAAGATGCATGCGGCAGGAGGCTTCGGAATACTGCAGCGTATGCAGTGCATTCCGACAGCAGACCAGCGTGCGCTTTCTTCGGCAAACATTCTGGAATTCATCCGAAAACACGTTTTCCGGATCGCTGTCGTCCGCAAAGAAACGAATGACCGGCCGCATGGCCTGAACATCCGCCGGATGCTCGATTCTCTGAATTCCATGATGAACTGCGGCAATTCTGACAAGCGCATTTTCCGGAATACCTGGCCATGCAAGATAGGCGATGCCCGCATTTTGCGGCAGTTGTTTCCATATTTCGAGCCAGTAATCCAGAGCTGCATCCGCCAGATCATCCGGTTCAAGCCAGACGATATACTGACAGCAGCGCGACGCCATCTCTGCGAACTGAAAGCGATCCCTGGCCATGAGCTGCTCGAGGATGCACGGCGTCGTGACCTGAATATCGGCACCAAACGATGGGGATGCCAGTTTTTTCAAAGATTGTCTGAAGGATTTCGTCCGGTGATTTCCAAGCGAAACGAACAAGATGATTTTTCTGTCGTTCTGATCTGCAGCATCCTGGCCCCAAACAGCAGCGAGTGCATTCTGAAGTGCATGAAACAACACGCGCTGCGCTGCAGTCATCACAAAGGCGCGGCCCTGTTCAAACTGTTCGTGCATTTCATGAAAAACCGCTTCGCGCTCAGATTGAATGCCAGACATAATAAATACCGTAAAATCAAATACAACGGGCTATCTCCCCAATCCAGGTAATTTTATTACCACATTTTTCTATGAATTACTTTGACGGTTTGACTTTTGGTCATTAAAAGGAAATACGGAACAAGTTTCAGGAGGTGAGATTATGCAAAGAAAGAACCTTGTATTGTATTCCATGGCAGTCATGCTCTCGCTTGGCATTGCATCGCGAGCGGATGCAGTGTCCATTTGTCTCGACGCAGGCCATGGCGGCAGTGATCCCGGAGCGAGCGGCTGCGGCATGATCGAATCCCACAACACACTCGATTCCGTAAAAAGGCTTCAGAAACTTCTCGAAGCTGCGGGGTGGACTGTTTACCAGACGCGTACATCAGAAACGACAGTCGGCCTGAGTGCGCGTCCCGCATACGCAAATTCCAAGGGTGTAACGACATTTGCGAGTATTCACAACAATGCCTTTAATGGTTCTGCGACGGGCATCGAAACGCTGCGTCAGCCGGGATCCGGCAGCGGATCGACGAATCAGGCCAAAGGCATTCAGAACAAAATGATCAGCGTATGGAGCCTCGCCAACCGCGGTGCTAAAGAGCAGAATCTCTGTGTATGCCGCGAAACCAATATGCCTGCGACGCTTTCGGAACTGGCATTTATCGATAACTGTTCGAAGGATGCCGTCTATCTGAAGTCTTCAGATCACGTACAAAAAGCCATGCAGGCCCACTGTGAGGCCCTGGTCGCCCAGTGGGGCGGAGATGCGAGCAAATGCAGTGGTTCCGGTGGCGGAGGCGGCGAGAACCCGCCGTCAGCTGCACAGACCGGTACAGTCATAGCCGGTACCTACAAGGATTCCGTTGGAGACGAAAACTGGCTGGGCGGCGTCAAATATACGATTGGATCCGAATCCCAGACCAGTGCTGCGACCAAGACATTCCTTAAATTCACCGTCAACGTCGGTTCATTCAAGGCTACCGCAACCAAAGAAGGTTATAAGACATGGACGCGAACGGACTGTGAACCCGTAACAGCCGGCGCTACCATCTGGTGTTCAGCCATTCTCACCGCCGAAGCTCAGGCCCCGGTCAAAGGCAAAGCAACCGGAAATGTCATCGACGGCATCAGCAACAGCAATGTGGCCGCCAAAGTCACCGTCAAAAACGGCGCATCCGCGAACTACGACGGCAACACCAACTGGTCCTTCGATCTGGATGCAGGAACCTATACCATCACAGCTTCTGCCGATGGTTACGACGACAATTCCGTCAGCTGTACCGTTACCGCCGGAAATACAGCCTCCTGTCCGATTACAATCAATCCTAAAAAAGGTACGCTCAAAGGCAAGGTCCTGGATGCCGAATCCAATGCCGCCATCGCAGCAACCGTCTCGCTCGGTACACAGAAGGTCAACTATACGGGCGAAGGCGAGTGGCTGTTTACGGTCGACGAAGGAACCTATTCTGTAGAGGCCACCGCACCGAATTACGAGCCGGGACTCGTATCCTGCTCCGTCAAGAAAGGCGGCACACAAAACTGCGATATCACGCTGAAACCCGTTCGCGAAGAGACAAAGGAAAAGGGCACGATCACCGGTACCATCACCGATGCATCAACGGGATCACTGATCGCCGGCGATCTGGAACTGAGCACAGGTTTAACCTACCATTACACAGGTTCCGACAAGTATCATTTCCAGGTAGATCCGGGAGATTACAAGATCACAGCCACCGCAGCCGGCTACGAGAGCAATACGGTTTCATGTTCCGTCGCTTCCGGCCAGACTTCCGAATGCTCCGTTCAGCTGACCCCGGATTTGGCTTCAGTCTCGGGCATCGTCTATCTTGGATCCGATCCCTCGACCAAATATCCCTGTACCGTCACCATCGCCGATCAGACGATCGAATACGACGGCAAGAAGAATTGGACGGCCAAAGTCAAACCCGGTCAGTACACCGTCGTAGCCCAGAGCGAAGAGTATTCCGGTTCGACAGAATGCACCGTCGAAGCCGGCAAAGCCAATGTATGCAATATCGCAGTTCTGGGTGAAAATGACGAAACGGGAACCCTCCGCGGCATCGTCTATGATGACCGGAACGAATCCATGCTGATCGAGGCTACCGTCAAAATCAAGGGTTACGAAACCATCCAATACGAAGGCAAAGGCAAATGGGAATCCGGTGGTCTGCCCGCCGGTTCACACATCATCACCGGTTCTGCCCCGGGATACTACAAGAACACCGTTTCGTGCGAAGTTATCGCCGGAGAAACGGGATACTGCCCCATCCCGCTGACCGCCAAAGCCGCCGAAGGTGCTTCGACCGAAAACGAAGAGGACGAAGAGCCGGCCAAATCGCCTGAGCAGCGCGACTCGATAGCCACGATCCATTCGTCCGAATCGTGCAGCGCTCAGCCTCAAAACCAGCCTTCAGGCCTGCCCGTCGGTATTGCTGCAACATTGCTCGCCATGCTCTCCGCACTTGGCATTCGTCGTCGTCAAAGGAGATAAACCAATGAAACTCAATAGAATTCTCATCGCTGCTTCATGTGTTCTCGGTTGTATGACGATGGCTTCGGCTGGTTTTGCCCAGCCGGAGGAAGCCGCTGCACATCCGGTGGACGGACAAATGGTTCGCCTGGATGCCAAAAAGCTTTGGAAATTTTCGTACCTGCCCAACCTGAAGATGAAAAATGTTCAGAAAGTCGCAGAAAACCTGCGTCACCCATCGATTTCCCCCGACGGCAGACATATCGTTATGTTCGACCGCGATGCCGACAATCTCGAAAACAACCGCCTGTACGAATGGAATGACAACACGCTGGAATTGCGCGAAATCGTTCGCGGTTCGCAGGTTTCGATGTTCGTTGACTGGCAGGATAACGAATCCATTCTCATGCGCGAACGCGACAAACCCTTCTTCCGCGAAGGCGCCAAACTCAACTATTCCATCGGCAAAAAGCCCATGCTGCGCGGCCGCAAGCCAATCGCCGACAACGATTACGTCGTCTATGACGAAAGCGACATCATCATCCTGGAGTCGAAAAAAACAAAGACTCTGCAGGCCATTTCAGATTCGAGGGCCGATCGCTATTTCGCGCCCATTCTTTCGCCTGACGAAAAATACGTCGTCTTTTCGAGCCTGAGCAGCGGCATCCATCTGTTCGATATCGAAACCAATGCCGTCGTCTTTATCGGTTCCAACGGTATCTATCCTTCGTTTTCGCCCGATGGCCGTTATCTCATCTACACCACTAACCGCGATGATGGCCACAACTTTACCAGCGGCGATCTGGTTCTGATCGATCTGCAAAAACGTTCATATCGTTATATCTCCAACCCCAATAACGAAATCCGCATCAATGCCACGATTAGCCGCGATGCAAAACAAATCGCCTACGAAACGGACGATGGAAATACCTGGCGTGCTTCATTAAACGCAGAATAGTGATATAATTTTGTTTGGCCTGCTATTCGCAGGGCGTATAAATACGCCTGCGAATACGCACGGCCACGCAGCTGCTATGGCTGAAGCCATACGCCGCTGCCTCTCCGTTTTAAGCACCCCTGCCAGGAACAAAATCCACATTATGTCAGAACAACACATTCCACAGGATCTCACGAGTATTCTTGCCTTTGGGCAACTCAAAATCCGCATCTACCTTGAAACTGCGGACAAAAGCCTCAATGACGAGAATGCCCCGGTGTTCTTTGGCATGTCTGCCGTCGATGCAGCAAAAGCGCTCAGACGTGCGGATGAATTGCTCTTCAATGGCATGCCGAACTACGAGGACGGCCTGCGAAACTACGTCCGAAAATGGGTCGAATCGCCCGAAAAAAATTGCATCGGACTCGCGGAACTCTACACCCGCTTCATGCTTTCGCTCGAAGACGTCGAAATCCTCGCTCTGCTTACCGGCATGGCCATCAATCCCGCGCTATGCGAACTTTGCGGATTTGCCGTCTGTGAACCGGGGCTCGATGTTGCCACCGTCGGCATCATCTGCCGAATACTCGCCAATCAAAACCAGGAAAAATTCGACCGCTACCTCGCCAGACTCGCTTACTTCGCACCGCTGCGAAGACATTGCATCATTTCGGTCGAAAAACGCGTTCACCCCCACGACGGATTTGACAGAAACCTCGTCACCCGAAAGGTCATCGTTGCCGACCGCGTCATCGAATTCCTCAAAAACCCGGAAAATCAGAATGTTCCCGTCGATGAAGGACTGTCATCCTATGCCTATCGCACCTGCGAAGAAGTCGACCTCGGAAAACTTCATCTGCCGCAATACTGCCAATCCGCTATTCTGCAAATCATCCGCACACAGACGCTGCCTGCAATTCTCACAGGCCCCGCAGGGGCTGGCAAGGAAAAGACAGCCAGTGCAGTGGCCACTCTGCTCGGACGCAATTTGCTGAGTGCAGATTTGCCAAGCCTCCTGACGCTCGATGCCGAAACGCTCCAGATGCGGCTGGCAGACCTCTTCCGCGAAGCACGGCTCGGCAATGATTTCGTCTATTTTCGGTGCGCACATCTGCCCGAATACATTTCGGGTTCCCAGCAAATCGTCCTCGAATCGTACTTCCATCAGGAACAATTCCTCGCGGGTATCGAGGAAATGACGCTCTGGATGGTTCAGCTCACGACGGGATGGCCGCAGATCGCCATTCCGCTGCCCAGCCAGGAGCATCGCTTCGAACTCTGGCAGGAGGTCTTCGATGGCGAAAAACGAAGCCCTTCGACCGATGCCATCGACACCATTTCGCGGCGCTACGAGATGTCCGAACCGCAGATCCGACAGGCCGCCGGCGAAGCCCGAAGACTCAGTATCGTTGCGCGCCGAAAACGCATCGATTTGAACGACCTCGACAAAGCCTGCCGCACCTATTTTGCCCATCAACTCAGCGATTTGGCCGATCTCGACCCCCCCTCGACCTTCAAACCCGAACAGCTCATTCTGCCCGAAGCAGAAAGAGCCAAATTCAACGAAGTGCTGCTCTATGCAGACGCCCAGGATACGATTTATTCCGACTGGGGTTTCGGCGAGCGTTTTCCGTATGGACGCGGCCTGAGCGTTCTGTTTTATGGTCCGCCGGGAACCGGTAAAACCATGGCGGCAAGCATCATCGCCAACTATCTCGGGCTCGACCTGTTCCGCGTCGACCTGTCCAGAATCATGAACCGCTACGTCGGCGAAACCGAGAAAAACCTCGCTCGCGTATTCGATGAAGCGGAACGCGGCCGCGTCATGCTCCTGTTTGACGAAGCAGATTCACTCTTTGCCAAACGAACTTCGGTAAAATCGACCAACGATCGTTACGCAAACCTCGAAGTTGCCTATTTGCTCCAGCGCATGGAAAACTTCGAAGGCGTCACCGTTCTGACGACAAATATCGAAGCAAACCTCGACGACGCCTTCAAACGGCGTATCCGCTACAGGATTTATTTCCCGATGCCGGATGCACCGACGCGCGCAAAACTCTTCCAGTCACTCATCCCCAAACATGCTCCCCTCAGACCGGATATCCCCTATGATTTGCTCGGAGAGCAATTTGAGATTAGTGGTGGACATATCAAACAGGCTGT
>JAEEGL011561566.1_pt1 | contig 12352 bp, 9 predicted proteins | sample 9134231 | NCBI WGS metagenome assembly JAEEGL01 (sample SAMN16246548, study PRJNA631951) | gut metagenome | biome: gut microbiome; feature: rumen; material: fiber-attached | host: Bos | place: Iran: Karaj | collected 2018-10 | reverse complement strand
GCGCAAAATTACGGCATTGGCTTTTCATAATGCGGTAAGGGATGAGATCGGAAGACCCAAAGCCGTTATGACGACCAAAGAACTGAAAAACCTGATGGGCCGGGATGACGGCGGGCTATACACCCAGCTGAAAAAGATCGCGGATGGGATGACGCAGCGCCGGATCTTTATGGAAAGCGTTGACCTGAAAAGAAAAGAAAGAAAGTTCATGTATTTAAACATCGTGAATAAAGCGATCTTTCAAAACGGAAAGTACGAAGTCGTATTCACTCCGGAGATAGGAGACGAGCTAGACCGCTTGAAAGGGAATTTCACCCGCATGAGCCTGGGCATTCTTTGCTCCCTTTCTTCTATATATGCCTATCAGCTCTATGAAATCCTTGAAACCAAAAAGTATCAAATTCCTGATGACAATTCGGAGATCAGCATTTCATACGGCTTGTCCGAGCTGCGGCTTCGCCTTTCCTGTGTCAATGTGCAGGATCCGGAAGTGGAAGAAGAAATGAAGAAGAAGAATCCGGACTATGACCATATCGTGAATCATGTGGCAAAAAAACGGAAATTTACGAAGTGGGCGGATTTTAAGAAAAATGTGCTGGATATTGCTGAAATGCAGATCAACGAGAAGAGCGATATTCATGTCCGATATGAGTATGAAGGCAGTGGAAGAGGAGGAAAGGTTGACAGGATCACGTTCTTTATCCGGCGGAATGAGGAGTTTAAGGACGATGATGTGAAAAAGCCAGAAAATGATCAGGATGCGTTCGAGCGTGTCTTGGATGGAATTGAGATCAAACTGACGGCTACAGAGATCCGCTCTTTGCTGAAAGCGGCAGAAGGAGATGCGGACAGGGTCCTCCGCGCATATGAGATCTCAAAGAAGCAGAGTGAGATCAGAAATTTCATGGCCTGGATGATCGAGGCGATCAAGCAGGGATATGAAGATAACGAGATCCTGGTCATCGATGGGTCTGAAGAACGGGGACGGCAGATCGAGGCGATCCAAAAAGACTATGAGGAAAACCGGCATGTGATCGCTGGGAACCTTTGGGAGAAGATCAAGAATAAGGATGATTTTCAGGATTTCTGTAAAGATGAGGCTTTAATGGATATCTCTGATCTGGAACTGATCTATGAACCGGAAGAGCTGACAAACATGTATTTGAACTGGAAAAAAGCAAAAACGGTGGTATGAATAAGGAATACTTAGGCTGTATCCGTGTTGAAAAGAGGATGCAGCTTTTTTATGGTACTGTGCTAGTCAACCGGAAACGAAATTTTTGCATCAAAACATGGATAAAGGATATTAATATACGGATCCGTAACGGGGATCTTTGAGGAAAACAACGGAGATGTAATATTTGGGTGTATTTTTTGTATCGTGGTGCTATACTGAAGGAGGACAAAATGAGCAGAAAGAGGTTACCCGATACTGTCCACTGAAGCAATTGACAATTATTTAGAGAGACCTCGGATGAGAAAAAAGAAAGCAAGAAAGCAAAAAACGATCGCAAAAAAAGTGATGATCAGCAGCGTGGCTCATGCAGCCATTTTGGGGACCGTGATCATGCTGATCAGCATCGTCCTTTTCATGTATAACATTCTGCGCACAAAATACAACGACACGATCAATCTGGCACGAACAGCCTCTGAGGTGCTGCAAACGACGACGGACGTACCAACGCTGGTGGATGCAGTTTTGTCACAGGAACGGGAAAACCCGAATTTTGAAGAGCAGATGGAGAAAAACAACCCTGCGGAAACAGAGGGGCAGCTGTTGAATTACCGTTGGTATACGGAAGAAGACCCACCGCTCACAAAACGGCAGGATTATCAGGATGTCATGAATATCATTCTGACGTTCGGAAGGAATAATAAAGACTTAAACGGCACCTGCCTGATGGTGTTTGATAAAAGAACGCATATCGCTTCTCTTCTCTGTGACGTAGAGAAATTCGGCGGCACGGAGGCAGTCCCGGTGGAAGAGATCATGTGGCGCCGTTTTGAGGACGTGGAGCTTGATCATATCGAAGAAGAGAGAGGATCTCTTCTGAAAAATCTGTTCCGATATATGCAGATCGACCCGAGATATGTGGTGTTTGCCTGGTACGAGCCATTTCCTTATCCTGATGATGAGGTTGTGGTCTTTATCGAAGCAGATGCCTTTTATACCCATCTCTGGTCAAACGTGATCTCATTTCTTGTGATCTTCTTTGTGCTGCTGCTTGTCGTTGTTTTGGTGATGGGCATCCTCTACAGGAGAAAAATGCAGAGGATGATCGTGAAGCCCATTCAGGCAGTGGCGGAGGCGGCAGGAAACTATGCTGCAGACCGGCGGAAGGGACAGCGGGGAAGGGAATATTTCTCGGCGCTGGAGCTTTATACCGGGGACGAATTTGAATCCCTTGCCGAGACGATGGCGGAGATGGAAAAAGAGATCGAGGTTTTTGAGGAAGACCTTACCCGCGTAACGAAGGAGCGCGAGCGTCTTTCGGCCGAACTCGACGTGGCCGCGCAGATCCAGAGAGAGATGCTGCCACAGCTGTTCCCGCTATATCCGGAGCGGCATGAGTTTGAAGTGTTTGCTTCCATGGATCCTGCAAAGGAAGTGGGAGGCGATTTCTATGACATCTTTATGATCGACAACGACCATCTGGCTCTTGTGATGGCGGATGTTTCCGGGAAAGGGATCCCGGCGGCGCTTTTCATGGTGATCTGCAAGACCCTGATCAAGAACTGCGCCATGATGGGCGGCAGCCCGGCAGAGATCATGGAAGACGTGAACACCCGACTTTGCGAAGGAAATATTTCCGCCATGTTTGTAACGGTCTGGTTCGGGAAGGTCACGCTTTCCACGGGAGAGATCGTGGAGGCGAATGCAGGCCATGAGAATCCGGTGCTTCTTCTGCAGAAAGACTCTGAAGAGGAAAGCTCCTATGAAGAACTGAGAAGAAATCATGATCTGGTTCTGGGGGCACTGAAGAAAGCGCATTACAATGAAGATTCCTTTGTGATGAGGCCGGGAGACAGGTTGTTTATCTATACGGACGGCGTGCCGGAGGCGACCGATGCAAATGGGAAACGTTATGAAATGGAGCGGCTTACTGAGGCTTTGAACCGGAATAAAGATGCGAAACCGGAGGAATTGCTCCTTCGTGTACGAGAGGATGTAGACCGTTTTGTCAATGACGCGGATCAGTTTGATGATCTTACCATGCTTTCCTTCAAGTATCTGGGCCCTTCCTGATGGTTTTTTGAGATTTTTCGGTTATGGCTTTACGAACGGAAAGCCACAGTGGAAAGCTTTTCCGGTGATAAGGAGGTTTATTCTATATGATAATGAAGAAAATGATGGGTGGGGTGATGGTCGCGGCGCTAGCTTTTGCCGCAGCACCGATAAGCTCCGTTATGGGCGCGGACGGTGTGCCGGTTGATGAGGAGCACTTTCCGGATGCAAATTTCAGGGCATATGTGGCTGAGTTTGACTACAATGGGGATGGTATTTTTTCTGATGAAGAAATAGAAAATGCAACAGATTTTTTCTGCGGGGATAAGGCGATCAATGATCTAAAGGGAATAGAATACTTCACGGCAATGCGCAGTCTGGATTGCAGTCATAATAACCTTACTGCGTTGGATGTAAGCAAGAATACGGCGATGACGGAGTTGTATTGTTACAATAACAACCTCACCACGTTGGATGTGAGTAAGGATGCGGCTCTGACTCATTTGGAATGTGATGACAATAACCTGGCCGGGCTGGATCTGAATCAGAATACAGCGCTGAAGGTATTGTCTTGCGGTGGGAATAATCTGACCGGGCTGGATCTGGGACAAAATACGGCACTGACGTGGCTGCTTTGTAAAGATAATGATCTGAATACGCTGGACGTAAGCAAGAATGTGGCGTTGACTTATCTGCGGTGTGAGAATAACAAGATGAAAACCCTGGATCTGGGTAAAGTAAAAGGGGTGGATTTCAGCAATAGAGCGCTGGAGGGCAACGGCGGCAAGAAAGGAAAGGGCCTGACCATCACAGTCGGTTCAAAGGCGGATCAGAAGCTGATGAAGAAACAATTAAAGAAAGCCGGTGTTCCGAAGGCGAAAGTAGTAGTAAGGAAATAGGGATGTGAGTGCTCCGTCAGAGTGATCTGACGGAGTTTTTCTTTCTCACAAGAAAGGCGGGACTCTTTTCGGATTAAACTGCAGTTTCGGATCGTAAATTACAGCTGCATGATTGGTATATCGGAGAACATGAGATCAATGGAGAAATGTATCGCATCGGGCATGGGATCGTGACAGGGCATAAACGTATCGCAGACAGCGTGAATATGCATACTTCTGCAGTGCAGGCGATCAGTATCGATGAGGAAGCAGAGGAACTGATCATGACAACAAGAAACAGTGTTTATCATTGCCCGCTGCCTTATTGCCGGTTTAAGAAGCAGGATGAGTATCCGGAGGTCATACCTGATTTTGAAAAAATAAAGGAAAAGTATGAGGGTAAGATTTCCTGTCCGTCGATCGAGCCCGGGAAAGTACTCCTGGTGTTGTCGAACTTCTGTGAATTCTATTTTCACTCGCTTTACTATGTTCCGAAAGATTCGGCAGATGGCAAAAAGCTGAAGTATAGAGGGATACCGCACATTGGAACATTTCAGGACAGCTTTTTGATCGATACGGAAGGCTATCCTATTGCTCTTCGATATTTTCCGCATTTTCAAAATATCGAGTTCTATATGCAGGAAACAGATGGTTGTCCTTTGTATATCGAGAATGTAGGGGATGTTGTTATTTTTGCCGTGACCGAATGTGGAACGATCAGGCTGGAACCGGGCGACCGCAAAGAGGTAACAAAAGAAAATGCGGAAAAGAAAGCCCCTGCCCTGGCAGGCGGAGATCTGTATCCGGCAGGGATCATTGAATGAAAACGGCTATTGATGAGGTAAGGTAAAATATTCAGGAGTGACGCTTCCAAAGATCACCCCAGATTTCATTGCAAAGATTTTTGCAGTATTCATAGGAAAAAGCGGGATCCTGATTTCGGATCTCGTTTTTTTCTGCTAATGCTGCCGAGTAACGCTCTATGGGATAGACGGTACAATCCTCACGTTGATGAGAAACATGGCAGATCACGGGATGGATATCAAAACCGCAGACAGCGGCTTCGCCGGAGTCCGTTTTTTGTATGGTGACCTCTGCGAGCCCTCCCAGCATCCGGTCCGCGACCCCGTTTCCCGTGCCGGAGGTCCAGTTGCAGAAGTTTCCGATGGAGGAGAAGACAAGAAGCGATCCATCCCCGTGATTATTTGAGAGCGTTATTTCTTCCATGTTTTGCAAGGCGGAAAACCCTTCATCATCTTGGATCCCGACAGGTCCGGTTACATGTGGATGAGCTCCGATCACGACATCCGCGCCGTGATCGCGAAAGATGTCGATCCAGGCGAGCTGTTCATCCGTGATCTCGTGGCTGTATTCCGTCCCCCAGTGCGGGCAGAGGACCGTCAGATCCGCGATCTCTTCCGCCTCGTCCAAATCTTTTATAACTTCATCTTTCTGAAGAAGATCCACGGCGTAAGGCATATCCGGGGGCAGAGAAATACCGTTCGTGCCATATGTATAGTTCAGGATCGCGATCCGTATGCCCCGGCTTTCGATCACGGGAAAGCGGTATTCTTCGTCTGAAGATGCATGGATCCCTGTGATCTCCATATCCGGATATTTTGACTCCCACATGGAGAGTGTGTTCAAAACACCCTGTTTCCCTTTGTCGAGAGCATGGTTTGTTGCATGGCAGACGACATCAAAGCCGGCGTCGACAAGAGCATCCCCGATCTCTTCCGGGGCATTGAAAGAGGGATAGCCGGATATGCCGAGGTCTTTTCCGCCGATAATGACTTCCTGGTTCACAATGGCGATATCGGCGGAACGTATCAGTTCCGATGTTTCGCGGAACAGAAAATGAAAATCATACGAACCGTCTTCGTTCTTTGCAAGATCTTCGATGGGCGAGTGCAGAAGGATATCACCGGCCATAAGTATCGTGACGTTTTTTTCTTCCGACTCTGCAGTTTCTATAGGCTCGCTTTTTGTGGCATCCGTTTCCGGCTCTGCAGCTTCTATAGGCTCGCTTTCTATGGCTTCCGTTTCCGTCGCAGATTCAGAATTCGTTTCCGTGAGGATCGCTTCAGTTGTTTTTTCATAAGAAGTATCCTCTGCTTCTGTTCTGACAACATCGGGTATCGGCGTGGGTTCATTGACACCACAGCCTGAAATCCAGAGATTTAAGAACAGAAAGGGAAGGATCCATGATATTTTCCGTTTGTTCATCATGCAATTATTCTATCATATGTAAGGAGTGCGATGCTATGTATTGATGCAAGGTTTTGTTGATGATAAGATATTTGCGAAGGATATGAATTGACTTATCGTGAGTGAAAACACAGTGCCTCATGAAAAAGGGAAAACAATGAAGATCGTAGTTGCTTCGGACTCATTAAAAGGAAGTCTTTCCAGCATAAGGGCCGGCGAGCTGCTTAAGCTTGCAGCGGGATCGGTCTGCGGGGATTGCGAGACAGTGATCGTTCCTATCGCGGATGGCGGAGAGGGAACGCTGGAGGCGGTTCTTTATGCGGGAAATGGCAGAAAAGAAACCGTTACCGTTCATGACCCTCTGCAGCGGGAAATTTCCGCATCCTATGGGATCCTTCCGGATGGGTCTGCTCTTGTTGAGATGGCGGCTGCCTCCGGGCTTACGTTATTATCGGAAACGGAGAAAGACCCGCTCCTTACGTCTTCTTATGGAACCGGGGAATTGATAAGGGACGCTCTGCTTCATGGGTGCCGGCACATCACCGTGGCGATCGGGGGATCCGCTACAAATGACGGCGGGATGGGAGCAATGCGTTCTCTCGGGATCCGGTTCCTTGACGAAAACGGTCTGGAGCTTCAAGGAGTGGGGGAAGAGCTTGGAAGAATAAAAAGGATTGAGGACTCCGGATTGATGGAGGAAGCGAAAGAGGCCCGGTTTACCGTTATGTGTGACGTCACGAATCCTTTATGCGGACCAAACGGCGCAACGCTTACATTCGGCCCGCAGAAGGGCGCATCCGGTGAGAAGCTGCGGATCCTGGAACAGGGCATGGAAAACTATCGGGATGTGATCAGGAGTATCTATGGGTTAGACTGTGATCAGATCCGGGGGGCAGGAGCGGCAGGCGGTTTGGGCGCTGCCTTGAAGGTGTTTCTACATGCAGAGATGCAGTCCGGGATTCAGACCATGCTGGATCTGGCAGGGTTTGATGAGATCATAAAAGACGCGGACCTGATCGTGACCGGAGAGGGGAGAGCTGATGAACAAAGCTGTCACGGAAAAGCCATGCAGGGGATCGGGCTGCGGGCAAAGAGTTTAGGCATTCCGGCTATTGGCCTGTGCGGAAGCGTTGCGCCGGAAGCGGAAGCATTAAAAGAAAGCGGAATCTTAAAATTATACCAAATAAAACCGCAGGATATGGCCACGGCGGAAGCGATGGAGAGGGCAGAGGAGTTGTATCTTTCAGCGGCAAAGAGGATGCTTGATGATTATTTACGGAGCGCAGACATATACAAAAAATCACATATTTGAAAGAAAAGATATCGTTATCTCCGGCGAACGGATCCTGCGGGTGAAGGAAGCCCAAAAAGCAGAAACGCAGGGAGAGGAATGTCTGGATGCCGGGGGCCTTCTGGCGATCCCGGGGCTTGTTGATATCCATGTTCATGGGGCAGATGGGGCTGATCTTTGTGATGAAACACAGGAAGCTATCCACCGGTTTACCCGGTATGAGGCCACTAACGGGATCCTGGCCATATGCCCGGCAACGATGTCGTTTCCGGAAGAAAAGCTTCAGGGAGTGATCCATCAGGCAACGCTTTTTAAGCCGAAGCCGGAAGAGGCGGCTCTGATCGGCCTGCATCTCGAGGGACCGTTTTTGTCAAAAGGAAAATCCGGCGCGCAGGATCCGGATCATATCATCCCGCCTGATCAGGATCTGATGCAGCGCCTGCTTGATCACGGAGAAGGGCTGGTCCGGCTGGTGAGCCTGGCTCCGGAAAAGGAAGGCGCATTGGAGCTCATAAGATCATTTAAGGACCGGGTGCGTTTTTCTCTCGCCCATTCGAGCGCGGATTATGAAACGGCTGCGGCTGCATTTTCAGCAGGAGTCTCACATATCACGCATACGTTCAATGCGATGAACGGCATTGGCCATCGCGATCCCGGGCCTGTACTTTCAGCATACGAAGCGGGGGCATGGACGGAGCTGATCTGCGATGGCGTCCACATTCACCCTGCGGTCGTGCGAATGGTTTTTGACCTTTTCCCGCCGGATAAGGTCGTTTTAATATCAGACAGCATGATGGCGGCAGGATTATCGGATGGAACCTATGAACTTGGAGGGCAGAGGGTATCTGTTAAAGGATCCGGAGCAGTTCTTGCGGATGATGGGGAAACCATCGCCGGCAGCGTAACAAATCTTTTTCAGTGCATGAAAAATGCGATCCGCTTTGGCGTGAAAAAGGAACTTGCGATCCGGGCTGCGACAGAAAATCCTGCGGAAAGCATATCGCTTGGCGAAGACTACGGAAGCATCGCCAAAGGCCGGTTTGCAAATATTCTTTTGGTCGATGAAGAATTTAAGATCCGCCGCATCATCAACAGGGGAAAGATCCTGTGAACTATATTCTTTAGTTGTAATCCTTCCGATACTGCCGGGGCGTCATATGAAAGCGGCGCTTGAACAGGCGGTTGAAGTAGGAAAGGTTTTCATAGCCGCATTCCTCTGCGACAGCCAGTACAGAATCGTCCGAGGAAAGCAGGAGGCGTGAAGCCATCGTAAGGCGGTAGTCGTTCAGGTAATCAATAAAAGGCATCCCCATGGTGTTTTTGAAGAATTTCATGAAGTGGGACTCGGAGAGGCCTGCTTCTTTTGCTATATCACAGGTGGAAAGCGATTCCATATAGTGATTTTCCACATACTTGATCACGGACCGTATGCGATCCAATTCGTGGCGTTTTACCGTTTCCTTTGTGTCGGGTGCGCAATAGGCGAAAAGAATATGAAAAAGAAGGTAAAGCTGCGCCTTGACAGCCAGCTCATACGCCTTCGGAAATCTCTGGCAGATATCATCCGCGCCATCGATGCAGGCGGCAATCGGATTGTAGTATTCGTGTGATGGGGTAATAACGGTGGGGATCACAGGCTGCCCTTTTTGAAGCGGGCCAAAGTAATCAGTGGTGGTTTTTTCCATCGGACCGGATTTCATCATTTCCAGATTGAAAATGATATTTTCGTATTCCATTGACTGATCCGCTTTCTGCCGGATGGCATGGATCTGACCGGGAACGATAAAAAGCAGAGTTCCCTTTGATACGGTAAAATCCTTAAAATCCACGGAGATCACCCCCGTTCCCTTTTTGATATAGATGATCTCCATCTCTTCATGCCAGTGCGGCGGGACCTCTGGGAAGTCCAGAGGTATCGAGCAGGGGTAGGTCGTATAGGGAAAGGCTGCATTTACATGTGCCTTTTTTTCCTGATAACTTTCATATTCGATAATATTCATGATAGGATTGTACCACTTTTTCCGAGAATATGACAAGAGTTTTGCGGAGAAGAAATATATAGTATATTCAGCTTCAAGAAAAAGCGTAACCGGTAACTGTTATGAAATGGAGGAAAGATAGAAATGAAGGTAGAAGACTACACGCAAAAACTGTATGGGAAGCAGGTGAAGGAATGTACAAATGAGGAGATCTATTATTCTTTGCTTGCCATGACAAAAGAACTTGCAGAGGGGAAGGTAACTAACCGTGGGAAAAAGAAGCTGTATTACATTTCAGCGGAGTTTCTGATCGGAAAGCTTCTTTCCAACAATCTGATCAACCTTGGCGTTTATGAGGCGGTCAAAGAGGAGATCGCAGCGGCAGGGAAAAATCTTACCGAGGTGGAAGAGGTCGAGCCGGAACCGTCTCTCGGAAACGGCGGACTCGGGCGGCTGGCAGCGTGCTTCCTCGATTCCATGGCAACTCTCGGGCTGAATGCGGACGGTGTCGGTCTTCTTTATCATTATGGATTGTTCCGCCAGGTGTTCAAGAATAACCTGCAGGGTGAGGTTCCCAATCCCTGGATCGAAGAAAAAAGCTGGCTCACGAAAACCGAAAAAACCTATACCGTGGAATTCGGCGGCTTCGAAGTGACCTCCAGAATGTATGACATTGATGTGACCGGATATAATAACCGCACGACAAAGCTTCACCTTTTCGATCTGGAGACGGTCAATGAACGTATCGTACCGGAGGACTCCATTGATTTTGACAAGAACAATATCTCGGAAAACCTGACGTTGTTCCTCTATCCGGATGATTCGGATGATGCCGGGCGGATCCTTCGCGTTTATCAGCAGTACTTCATGGTCAGCAACGCAGCCCGCCTTATCCTTGAAGAAGCAAAGGAACGCGGCAGCAATCTCTATGATCTTGCGGATTATGCGACAATCCAGATCAATGATACACATCCGACCATGGTCATTCCGGAGCTGATACGCCTCCTCCAGGAAGAGGGGATCCTCATGGCGGATGCTATCGCCATAGTGAAGAAGGTATGTGCTTATACGAACCATACGATCCTTGCTGAAGCATTGGAGAAGTGGCCGATCCGTTTCCTTACCCGCGCGGTGCCGCAGCTCATGCCCATCATCCGGGAACTGGATAATGTGGTCAGGAGGAATTTCAGGGATGAAACCACCTATATCATCAAGGACGGCCTTGTGCATATGGCACATATTGACATCCATTACGGATACAGTGTCAACGGTGTGGCTTACCTCCATACGGAGATCCTGAAGAATACGGAGCTGAACAACTTCTATCGGCTTTATCCGGAGAAATTCAATAACAAGACCAATGGCATTACGTTTCGCCGCTGGCTCATGGCCTGCAATCCGGAGCTTTCGGAGTTAGTGACCTCGCTCATCGGAGACGGCTGGAAGAAGGATGCGGATGAGCTCACGAAGCTGGAAAAGTTTGTTGATGACGATGCAGCCCTTGACAAGATCATTTCCGTAAAGCACGAAAAGAAAAAAGAGCTTGCGGCATACGTGAAGCGTACGCAGAATATCGATCTGGATACACATTCCGTGTTCGATATCCAGGTGAAACGGCTTCATGAATATAAGCGCCAGCAAATGAACGCGCTTTATGTCATTCACAAGTATTTTGAGATCAAGAACGGGAAAAAACCGGGCCGCCCGGTGACGGTTATCTTCGGAGCAAAGGCAGCGCCTGCGTATGCGATCGCAAAGGACATCATTCATCTGATCCTGTGCCTTCAGGAGATCGTCAACAAGGATCCGGAGGTGTCTCCGTATTTGAAAGTGGTAATGGTGGAAAATTATAACGTAACGCTGGCAGAGAAGCTGATCCCGGCGTGCGATATCAGTGAGCAGATCTCCCTTGCATCTAAGGAGGCAAGCGGAACTTCCAATATGAAATTCATGCTGAACGGCGCGGTGACGCTCGGAACTATGGACGGCGCGAATGTAGAGATCGCCGATCTGGTGGGAAAGGAAAATATCTATACCTTCGGCGAATCCAGCGATACGGTGATCGCGCGGTACGAAAGAGGAGATTATGTATCCAGGGATTACTACGAAAAGGATGCCGATCTCAAGGCCGCAGTGGACTTCATCGTAAGCGATCAGATGCTTTCCGTAGGAAAGAAGGAAAACCTGGAACGGCTTTATAATGAGCTTTTGAATAAGGACTGGTTCATGACCTTCCCTGATTTTGAGGATTATATCAAGACGAAGGATCTCGCGATCAAAGAATTTGAGGATCGGAAGGCATGGGCGAAGAAGATGCTGGTCAACATCAGCAAGGCCGGATTTTTCTCATCGGACCGTACGATCAAACAGTATAATAACGATATCTGGAAGCTTATGTCAGAAGAGTAAGGAACTCGTTTGAGATAAGGTATTGCAAGGGTTTTGACATCCTTGCAATACCTTTTTTTATGCATGGGGCAGCGCAGGGTATTTTTTGCTGTTTCAATCCGTCATTTTATGATACAATTTGGAAAATTGTTTTATTTGATAGAAAACCCAAATGACAAAGGATAGCATGAACATACAGGTTATCAGAGCAACGGAAACATGGCAGCAGGCAGGTGCGTATTACGTTCGAATTCAAGGGATGGCAAAACAGCACAATATTTCACTTCAGCGTGAGTTTGACGAACATGATGCGCCGGACACGAAATACATCGTGCTCACGGATGAAGGGTTTCCCATCGCGACGTGCCGGTTTTATCAGATC
>JAEEGL011461290.1_pt1 | contig 12352 bp, 10 predicted proteins | sample 9134231 | NCBI WGS metagenome assembly JAEEGL01 (sample SAMN16246548, study PRJNA631951) | gut metagenome | biome: gut microbiome; feature: rumen; material: fiber-attached | host: Bos | place: Iran: Karaj | collected 2018-10 | reverse complement strand
TTCCCGTGTCCCAGTTGGAGCTGTCGCTCCAATACCCGAAGGAATTGGTGAAGGTGTGCACGGCGGCGGACGCGGCGAGCGTCAGCACGGCGGCGACGACGAGCACGACCTGCCTTGCAACGATGCCGTTGCCTTCGTGGAATTCTCTCTTTGTCATCTGGACCTTCCTTGTCTGTTGTTTCCCCTGTGCATGACATTATACCATAAAGAATCGCGAATGTGCGCGAGTCCACAAACAAAAAAGGCTCTTCTCCTTCTTTCACATTCTTGCACGACGAATCCATGCATTTAAAGAACCTTGATCTGCATCAAGACAATCTTCATTTCCGAAACTCGAGAACCGCTATGCCGTTCGGCGCGAGGTTCACCGCGGCGCTGCTACCAACGCACTTCATGCCCGCGACGGACACCGCGCCAGACGCCGCCCTGTCGCGGGGCGTCGTGACCACCACTGCGACGCAATCTCCCTCGGTGTAGCCAGCCGCCAGGAGTCCGTTCTTCGTGTCGAGCGTTATGCCGTCAGGCACGGTGAAACGACCCGTCAGCAGGATTGGATGCTCCGCGCGCAGACGATTGATCTCGGCGAGCTTGCGCTGATAGGCCGGCGTCTCATCGATGAGGCCGCGGCAGCGGTAGATCTCCACATCGCTCCTGAGCCCGACGAGCAGGTTGGGTTGACGCGCCAGGGGACATTGAACTCGTCGCGTATCTCGCGGTCCGAACGGAGATCTCACGCTCCTCGCGGACCTGCGCAACAGGCGTCCCGGGCGGCGTGAAGCGCTTGTCAAAGTAGAGGCGCCACAGGCCTCCCTTCCCGGCCCATTCATGGCCGGTCGCCTAGCAAAGAAGCGACACGAGCTCGCCCTTCGCGCCGATCTCGACGCGGACATTCGCGTCCTCGAGCGCCGCCGCCTGCGCCAGGAGAGGGCAGCAGAGCAACAGAGCGACGGGACAAAACAACAGGGACTTCCTCATTTCATCTTTCCTTCGATAAAACTTTCCAGCGAGGGCTACACCCCGCCTCGATTGAAGAATGCCTTCACGAACGGATCGGAGGTGGTGTCGCGCAACGTGCGCGGATCGCCGAGGGCGATCATCGCGCGGCGGGACTTGTCGAACATCGCGGCGCGGTCTGCTATCTTGAAGATGGACGGGAGCTCGTGGGTGACCACCACGAACGTCATCCCCTTCTCCTGGCGTAGCTTTAGTATCAGATCGTCGAGGGCTGAGGATGTTATGGGGTCCAGCCCCGCGGACGGTTCGTCCAGGAATATGACGGCAGGGTCGAGCGCCATGGCGCGCGCTATGGCGGCGCGCTTCTTCATGCCGCCCGATATCTCGGACGGCATCTTCCCCACTGCGTCGGCGAGATCCACCTGCGCGAGAAGCTCCTCTGCGCGACGAACCCGCTCGTGGCGCTTCATCTTGGTGAACTCCTCCAGAGGTAGCATCACGTTCTGGAGGAGGGTCATGGAGCCAAAGAGCGCTCCGCTCTGGTACATCACCCCGATCTTTCGGTAGAGCACGGCGCGCGTCCTGCGGTTCCATTCAAGCCCGTCGAGAAGAAGTTTGCCTCCAAGGACGGGGTTGAGCCCGATCATGTGCTTCATGATCGTGGACTTGCCGCATCCCGAGCCGCCCAGCAAAATGAATATCTCGCCGCGGTTCACCTCGAACGAGACGTCCTCCAGTATCACCGCGCCAGGATAGCCGGCGTTCACGTGGGAAAGGGAGATTATTGGACTTGGGGAAGACATGGGAATTGAGAATTGAGAATGGGGAATTTGATCACACTCCGAAGATGTAGCAGATGACCGCCAGGAGGCCGTCCGCGACGGCTATGGCCACGATGCCGCCGACCACTGCCGATGTGGCCGCCACGCCAACGCCGTCGGCGGTGTTCTTCGTGCGCATCCCGGCCGCGCATCCGATCAGCCCCACCAGCAGACCGAAGAGCATCGACTTCGCCAGGCCGAACGTTATTATGAAAAGAGTGGACGAATTTGTCACGTGCTTCCAGTACACGGCCAACGGGATGTTCATCATCTGCAGCACCAGGGCGCCGCCCACGAGCCCGGCGATCTCTCCGCAGATCGTGAGGAACGGCATCGCAAGCGCAGCGGCCACGACGCGCGGCATGACTAGGAAGCGCACCGGCGGGAGGCCCATCGTTGAGAGCGCGTCAAGCTCCTCGTCAACTTTCATCGTACCTATCTCGGCCGCGAACGCGCTGCCGCTCCGGCCGGCGAGGATGATGGCAGTCACGAGAGGCCCCAGCTCGCGGAAAAGGCCGATCGCTATGAGATCTGCGACATACACCTCCACGCCGAACATCCTCAGCGACGCCGCAGACTCGAACGCGAGGATCAGCCCCAGAAGGAAGCCTATCAGAATAGTTATCTTCAGCCCCCCCGGCCCCGCGCGGTCGAACGCAAGAGCGGCGTCTCCAAAGCGGAAGCGCCTTGGATGGAAAAGCATCCCCAACGCCTCGACGCAAGTCTCTCCAAGGAACGCGCACCATCCCCAGAAGGACGAGATCGCATCCGCGATGCCCAGGCCAATGTGGTGGAACGGCCTCATTCAGGTTTGGCCTCGCCCGGATCATCGCCGAAGAGCTTCTCCGCCTGGGATAGGTAGTATTCGGCGGCGGCGATGCGACCTTCGCGCGCGGCCTTGCCCGCAAGCGCCTCAAGGCGGGCGCGAGCCTTGGCGCGCACTGCCTTGCTCCCCTCGTCGGCGATGCGCCTCAGACGCCTCTCGACCTCCTCTATCGCCATGTCCCCGCGCGTCTTAGGCACCTGCCTGCGTACTATCTTCGCGACGCGGTTCGACTCTGCCTCCGCCTGCTCTTTTACCTCTTCTGGTGTGAGCTGCACCTCTGCCGGCTCCACCTCGTTGTCTGCGAGAAGATCCTTGAGCGTGCGGTCCGGGCGCGTTTCCTCTTCGCGCTGGCGGAGAACCTCCTGAAGCTCCCGCACCTCCTTTAAAAGCTTGTCGTAGTCGGCCTTCTTGAGCTCCTCCACCTCGCGGGCAGTCTCCTTGGCCTTGAGGTCGGCGCTCGCCTTGAGGCGCGCCTCGCGGGCGATCTCAAGCTCTACGTGGCGCGTCTCGTTAGTGGCCTCGGCGGCGGCCTTGGCGGCCTCGGCGGCGATGCGGCGGTCCTTCGCCGCGGCGGCGTCGGCCTCGGCCTTCTTGCGGTTCGCCTCGGCGGTCTTCGCCTCAGCCTCGGCCTTCTTGCGGGATTCCGCCATGGCGCGCTCGCCGGCCTTAGCCTCCTCGTTCTTGTGCTTAGCCTCGTCACGGGCGGCGCTCTTGGCGGCCAACTCCTTCTCCGAGGCCTCCTTGCGCAGCTGCTCGGCCTCCTTCTTCTCCTTGGCCTCCATGGCCTTCGCGCGGGCCTCGTTCGCCGCGGCCTGCTTCTTCTGGGCCTCAAGGCGCAACTCCGCCGTCTTGGCGTTCCGCGAATTGCACCACGCCCACGTCCCGCACGCAAGTGCACATATTGTTAACAGAATATAGACTAGGTTTTTCATGAATTGAGAATTGAGAATTGAGAATTGAGAATGAATTGAAAAATTCAATTCTCAATTCACTAGGGGTGTATCCATGCAAGATCGTCTTCGAGGGCCTGTCGCCGGTCGGCTGCAAGGCGCTCCCAGACGTCGGGGGTGAGCTCGAGGCCTGCCGCTTTGAACTGGTCGATCAGGTTCTTGCGCCGCCAGGCGGCGTTCTCGGCCTTGCGCCTCTCATAGTCGTTGCGCATGCGCATCGCCTCGTCGACGGTGACGAGCGCGAGGCGCCCGTCCTTCATCACAGGCACCATCTCGCCCGTGTCGCGGTAGCGCTCGAGCGCGTCCCAGGAGGCCTCCTCGGCCGACTCCTGCACGCGCAAGGCGTCCTCTGGCCAGTCCTTTCTGTCCATCAAACCCATCCTCCTTCCCTGAGCGCCGCCACGCGGCGCGAGTCCAGAACCATCACTGAGCCGTTGCGCCGCCAGATGAGGACCGGGGCAGTGCCGGTGGCGTCGAATATGTACACCTTGTCAGACAGCGCCTTGTAGTCGCGGAGATTCTCCCGCGAGCGCTCGTAGCGGCGCATCACGTCTTCGCGCGGCACGTCGTGCCCGCCGTCCAGCACCCTGTGACGTATGCGCATCGGGAGCATCGCGCACTCAGGCATCCATAGATAATAGAGGTGTATCGAGTAGCCAATGTCCTTGGCATTGGAAAGGAGGTCGAGGTAGCCACGCCCAGAGAGAGTCGTCTCGAAGCCGAATGAGGCCTTGTCCTCTATCAGCTTCCTTATGCGTCTGAGCGTGAGCCTTCCTGCCTTGATCGCCGAAAGGCTAATGTCCGTGGGCGAAAGCCCCTGCGCCATCAGATCGGGGTTCACGTACTCTATCGCCCCCGCCCATTCCGGAAGATATCTGAGGGCGAAGGTGGACTTGCCGGCGCCGTTCGGCCCGGCCACGACATGGCACACTTTGTCTGTTCCCCTCTCTCCCAATTCTCGATTCTCCAGTCTCAATTCTTCGCCAAACGCTGACTCATTGAATGATTAACCAGCGATGCACTCAGCCCCTGAACATTCAAGAGCCTCACGCGCTGGGTGAAAGCCAGGAACCCGTATTTAGCCAACAGCTTTCCAATAAGTTCGTCTATAAACGCGGAACTGCAGAATTCCACCCCAGCGAAATCAAGCTCCACGACCTTGCCGTCGTTCTCGATCACGTTCTCGGCAAAATGCCTCACGCCTGCCGCGCTCGCCCTGGACCCGCTCCCCCCCGCAAGTTCAAGAACGCCCAGCCGCACCGCTCCGGCATCAGTCTCATGCGCCTCCTGCCAGAGATCCACCGGCGCGAAGCCGTCATCAAAGACCCCCCCAAGCGACACGTCGCCGTCAAGCGACATCCTGAAGTCCACGAGCGTGGTGCCGGCAAATCCATGCCATCCATGGAATGCGGACACATCATCCGCGCCATCCCGCGGCGCGAAAAGATACACCGCACCCCCCGAAGCTATGGACATGCTCCCGTCCTTCGCCCGGCGTATCAATTCATGCAATCCCCAAAGGCCATTCCCCTGCCCGATGCCAGACGTGACGTTCGCCTTGAGCGCCAGCCTGACAGCCTCGGCGTCGTCCGCCGGCGAATAGCAAGAACCATTGAACGACTCTTTGAGACCAATGCCTAGATCGAACACACACACCTTCAAGCGCGAAGTCGACTCGTCGACCGTCACCATCACATAACCTTGAGAGGCGGAATGCGTCATGACGTTGTCGAGGACCTCATTGAGGCACCAGATGAACGACTCCTTCACCCCTTTGCCGAGAAGTGCGCTTTTCGAGAGTTGAAGCGTCATCGAGTTGACGATCTCGTTCTGCTCGTCATACGTTCCAAAGCGCCATACACGCCCGAACGACTGCACCGCCCCCTGGTATGGCTGGCACCCTGTGCCCGCCGCCGATGGCGAAAGACTCCCAGAGATGAAGCCCGCAAATACATGCGATGGCGCCGAACCGTCCGGACAGTCAAAAGACACCCGCACCCCGCGACGTCGATGGAAATCGGCTATCGCCACGATCGGCACGGCATCCGCCGGGCAGACAGGAGCGTCCGCAAACGAAAACACAGCCTCATCGCCTGGCGCATTCGCGCCAAGCGTTTCGGCCATCTTGCGGGCTGCTTCTCTGTTCGCCTCAACTCTCAACTCTCAATTCCCTTTCGCCGGGGCGAGGTCACCAAGAAATCCTGAATCTGGATTTGGGGCGGCGGGCAGAGGGCTGCCCGCCCTACCAGCAGGCGATTCGGTTGCGGTAGGGACGGCACCCCGTGCCGTTCGCGAGGACGCCTCGGCGGCGGGCAGAGGGCTGCCCGCCCTACCAGGGGACGATTCGGACTGCGTCGGGGATGGTGCAGGCTCCGGATGCGCCGCCGCCTCCATCTCCTTGTTGAGCCGCTCGCGCTCCGTCTCCCCCTTCGTTGCGGCGTCTTCGGCCTTGAGCTTCTCCTCGGCCTTCTCGAGCTTTTTCGAGCGGATCGACTCGGCAAGCTCCTTGAGATCCTTCTGCTCCTCCATCTGCTTCTCGAACTCCTCCTTCTTCTCCTTCTCCAGCTCGTCCTTGTGGAGTTCAAGCCAGAACTTGCGCTCCTTCTCGTCCATCTGCTCGAGGGCCTTCGCACGGTCGATCTTCGCCTTCTCGATCGCGAGCTTCGTCTTGCGCTCCTGATCCTGGCGCGCCCATTCGTCCTTGAAGCGGCGCAGCATCTCCTTCTTGGAGATGGGATCGGCGAGTTCGCTCGCGCTCCACCCATGGTCCTCCCAGGGACGAGCATCGCTGAGGGCCTTCTTGCGACGAAGCGCTTCAAACTGGGCGGATTCCGCATCATCAAGCACATATGGCGTCATGAACACAAGGAGTTCCTTACGGTTTTCAGTTTGAGTAACATCACTAAACAACCATTTGCCAATCCAAGGAATGTCCTTCAATATGGGAATACCGTTCTCGCTTTCTGAAGTAGACGTTTCCGTAAGACCGCCGAACACTACCGTCTGTCCATTCTCTAGACGGACGTCCGCAGACATCTTGCGCTCAACGGCTAGATCAACGGTTCCTTTCACATAGGAACTTGCCCCATTTGTCGTTGCCGCTGTGCCAGGAATCAACATCGACTGACCATCAGGGACATATCGCGAATATTCCTCCTCGACTGTCAGCATGACAGTGCCGTTGGGATTGATCTTCGGTGTCACCTTTATCTTAATACCTATGTCCTTGGAACTATAGTTTGGAGTAGGCTGTCCACTATTTCCATATGCGCCGGACTGAGCTGTCCACCCGGTAACAAATTGACGATTCTCCGTAGCATCAATAGTGGCTTCCTTGTTGTCCACCGTCATGATTATGGGCGATGCGATGTATTTGGCCCGACTATCCGTCTTCGAAGCCTTAATTACAGCTGCAAGGTTTAATCTATCGCTCTTAAGAAAATAATTTATTCCTGCTCCTATCGGAGATATTGATGAAGAATCTGCAACTAGACTTGCCAAATCACCAGCATAAGATTTACCTCCGCCGCCTAATGCATAATTATTGTTGTTTATAAATCCTTTATCGCGAACGAGTGATTTTACGGTCTGGAACACCCCAATGTCGCTGGCAGCATCGGTAATCTCGGTAAGAACCCCACTGGAACTTGTACTGGAAGACGACGCCGAATAGCCTGCAGGCACCCAATTGGGCAAGAGTGATGTCTCAGAGGAGACATTTCCCTCCGCATCAGTTGTCTTCGTCGTTCTCTGCAGATAGAACATATCCTCCCCCCTTAAATTCGTTACCTGTTGCTGACTACCAACACGCTGCCTTCCCCTCTGTACCCAATCGATGCCAGTTGCAAGTTCATCCCCCAATGATATCTCAATGATCACAGTCTCGATAAGCACCTGTGATAACTTCTCATCCATATCATCTATGATCTTCTTCAAAGTGCTCATGTCCTGGGTGCGGGCATAGACGACGACGCCATTGATGCGCTTGTCGGCCAATACCTTGCAATTGTCCTTGTTCAGCTCGCCCACCTTTGAGGTGTTGAGCGCACCGGACGACGTCTTGGTACGCGGGCGCTGGGCGGTGGCCGCTGCGCCGGGTGTAAGGGACCGGCTGCCGCCGGCCGCGTTGGATGCCGCGGCGTTCTGGTTGTTCTTGGACTGCGACGAGGACGACGATGCGTTGCCGATAAGGTCGTTCAGCATGGACGCCACGTCCTCGCACTCGGCGTACTTGAGGCGGAACACCTTGATCTGCACGTCGGGGGTGGTCTCGACGTCCAGCGTCTCGATCACCTTGTCGAAGAACTTCATGTTGGCCTTGGAGGTGATGATGATGAGCTTGTTGGAGCGCTCGTCGTCGAGGATCAGCACCTTGCCGCGTATCATGCCGCGGTCGGCGTCGGACACCGCCGCCATCAGCGTCTCGTTGGGTTTTTTCTCCGGCGGGGGCTGCACGCCGGGGCGGTTGTTGATGTTGAGGAGGCGTCCGGCGCCGATGGGCGGTTGAGAGCGCGTGAAGCCCGGAGTGCCACTCGTCTTGGTTGTGACGGTCTCCTTGGGCTGCTCCTTCTGGGACTCGGTGACGATCGTCTCGAGGGCCTTCTTGATGTCGGCGGCCAGCGCGTACTTGATCTGCACGGTGAATACGTCCTCCTGCACGGGCGAGGCGATGTCTATCTCGCGCACGATCTCGAGCATGCGGTTGATGTTCTCCTGCGTGTCGGTGACGAGTATCGCGTTCGTGCGCTCGAACACCTGGAAGAGACCGTCGGGATCCTTGAATCCCTCGAGCGCCTTCTGCGCCTCGGTGGCGAGGATGTTCTGGAACGTGATCATCTGGCTCACCACGCGCCCCTGCTCGGGGAGGTTGCCCTTGTTCTTGATGAGGATCGGTATTCCCTTGGTGCGGACGGTCTTCTTCGCGAGGGCGCGCAGGAACTTCTCGCCGCGCGGCTCCAGGACAACCCCGTTCATCCCCAGCACGATCTCGATCGCCTCGAGATACTCCTCCTTCTCCAGCACCTGCCCCTCGAGCGACTTGAGCGTGATCTCGGCTTTGGGGAGGTCCGGCGCCGGTATTATCGTCTTCTGCACAAGGTCGCCGTACGCCTTGAGGACAAGCTCCATCGGCGCCTTGTCGAACACCAAGGCCGGCACGCCGTTGGTGCCCTTCGGCGCGTTCTTGACGGCTTCCTCGGCGGCGGCGTTAGCGCCTTCCGGCTGCTGAGCAGCGGCGGCGCCGCGAGGCCCAGTACGAGGTCCGCGGTTCAGCAGGTTGGGGCGCCGCCCCTGCGCGAGACAGGTGGCTGCGGCGAATGCGAGCAGAATCAAAACGACGTTCTTGTTCATGTGTCGATCACTTCTTTCCGGTTGTCTTGGCTGGTTTCGAATCGAATCCCTTGTTGCGCATGTAGGCGCAGGTAAGGGTGAAGGAGCCCTTCAGGTAACCCTTGTGGGCGGCGGAGGGCTTGATGGAGAGGGCGCTGACGTCGAACATAGTGTCTTCGTCCTGCTGGAGGGCGTAGATGAACTTGACGAGGTTCTCGAGCGAGCCCTCCCAGTCGTTCACGGTGATTGGCAGTTCGTAGACGTCGCCCACCTCCTGCTCCTGGCCTGGCTGGCGACGAGAGATGGTCATCGCGTTCGCCTGTCCGATCTCCTCCATTCGCGAGAGGAACTTCGTGTCTATGCCCTTCTCGTCCTCCTCGAACGTGGGCATCTTGGCGCGCTCGTCCTCGTAGGCGTTGTTCCACTTCGCAGTCTCGCGAATGAGACGGTCCTCCTTTATGCGCTGCTCGCGCGCGGCGACGTACTTCTTCTTGGAGAGGCGCCAGGAGTTCTCGAGGTTCATGAGCCAGAGCGCGGCCGCCGCCGCGTAGAGGACCAGGATGCCGAGGACGGCCGCGATCGTCTGCTCCTTCAAGGACATTCTTTTCTCTGCGCTCACTTCTCCTCCTCCCCTTCGAACGCTGCATCGATGTCGAATTTGTTCTTTCCGCCGCGCCCTGAGACGCCAGGCATGCGGACCTCCCCGAATACGGGCTCGTCGTCCACCGTTATCTGGTCGAACTGCTCCTTGAACTGATAGACGTCCGTGGGCTGCTCCGCCTCGCCCGTCACGTGGACATTCACGCCGCGCTTGTACTGGAACGCCGTGAGCGTTATCCCCTCGGGCATCCTGTCCGCTACAGCCTTGAACATCTCGAGTGCGCCGCGCGCGTGGTCGGAGTAGCGCCTCACGAGCTTCACCTTGTCGCGCATGTCCTTCACTGCCTTGTACTGCCTGGCGTGGCGCTTGCTCCTGTCCTTCTCGGCGTCGCGCATCATGTCGTATGCGAACGGCACCCCGAAGAGGACGCCCATCAGGGCGAGCCACACCGCCGCCGCGATGCCAGTGGCGATCGCGAGGCGCTTCTTGTAGCGCGTCTCGTTGCGGACCTTGGCCCACGAGGCGGGAGTGGCGTCCAGCGCCGAACCCTCCGCCGCGCGCCGTGCGCATCCCTCCACGCCCGCGAACGGATCGTCCATCTGTTCCACGCGCACCGGCCCGAACGCACCGAGGCGCGTTACAAAATCCTGCGGGACCTCGCCAGGGGAACACACCACTATGTCGCCTATCTCCTCGCCGGCGCCCCCCTGGATGATACTCAGCATCACCTCCCGCCCTAGCTCGGCGGCGGTCTCCACCACTCCCAGCCCACGCATTATCGATGGAGCGCCGTCGTCGAGGACTATCAGATCCCAGCCGTCCGCAGTGTCGAATAGCACCAGACGCCGCGCTGGCTGCTGCGCGCCAGCGGCCTCGGGGGCCGTGATGCGCGGCCAGAGAGCGCGCAGCCAGCCGAGCGCCACGACGTCAACGCGCGTCACGCGAATCTTCGCCGCCTCAAGGGCATCGGCGATGTCCGGCGAAGACGCCTCCGGGAGCGCGGCCGCCATGGCACGGACGAAATCGTCCGTCTCCGCCACGATCTCATTGCTCGCCGTCAGCGGATCGTCGGGGAACGGGGACATCTCGTCCAGCGCCGTCTGCGCCACCTCCCCAAGCGTGTCGCGCTCGGCCTCGGGGACGCGCACGCCCTTAGCCAGAAAACGCGAAAGCGGCAGGGCCAGCGCGAACTCGCGCGTCTTGAAACGCTTCACGGCCGCAGAAAATGCTCCCACAAGAGAATACTCATCAACTGCTGCCTCGGTCGCAGAAACGTCGTCCGGATTCTGCACACCATCCGCCCCATCTTCCGCCTGGGGTTCGCCCTCCTCGGGCATAAGCGACCATTCCTCCGACACGTCGCAGACGAAATCCTTTCCGTTTTCCGTCAGGCGCACCGCGCGGAGGCTGTCGGCTTCGATGCCAAGAACTGGTATCTGCTTCGCCATTAGCTTATTATCTCTGTGACGCTATATTATCTCATTTTACGCGGCGGAATGCAACGAAAAGCGGCAAAAAACTTATGTCGTCCGAGCATCCCCAAAAGAGATGCGAAATATGCTATAATATTTGAGCTATGCACCGCACCGACAGACCCATTCGGAAGACGATCCCGATCAACCTGATAATCGACGCGCGCCCCGTGCTGGTGGTGGGCGGCGGACAGGTCGGACGCCGCAAGACGCTCCTCCTCCTCGAGGCGGGCGCCTCCGTCGAGCTCGTCTGCCCCGAGGCCGTCGACGACCTCGCGACCCTCGCCGCCGAGGGCCGCATCGCGTGGACGCGCCGCGAATGGCGCCCTGGCGACGCCGCTGGACACCTCCTCGTCTTCGCCTGCACAGACGACAAGCACGTCAACCGCGCCATCCTCGACGATGCCCGCCTCGCGCACGTCCCCTGCTGCTGCTCCGACATGAACTGGCCCGACGGCGACTTCACCACACCCGCCACCGCCCGCGTGGGCGACATCACCCTCGCCGTCTCCACCGGCGGGCAGAACTGCCGCGAGGCCCGCGTCGTAAAGGACGACTTCGCCCGCCAGCTCGCCTCCCGGCGCGACATGGACCTCGTCGTGATCGGCACAAGCGACGCCCTCCTCCCATCCCGCAAACGCGCCCCGTACCACCTCCCCTCCGAGGAGCGCGCCGCCCTCGGCGAGCTCGTGAAGCATGTGCGCGGCGTCGCCGAGTTCTTCATACTGAACACATGCAACCGCGTCGAGATCGCCCTCGTCGCCGAGAAAGGCCCCGGCGCCGTGAACGTGGTGAAGCGCCTCGCCGGCTTCGACAAACTCGCCACCGACGAGCAGTTCATATTCTCGGGCTACGACGCCTTCCGCCACCTCACCCGCGTCGCGAGCGGACTGGAGTCCTCCCTCCTCGGCGAGTTCCACGTCGTCTCGCAGCTCAAGGACGCCCTTGACGAAGCCGAGTCCAACGGCTGGGCCGGACCCGCCGTGCGCTTCGCAGGCGCCGAGGTGATGCGCGTCTCAAAGGCCGTGCGCCACGCCGTGGAGGGTCTTCTGCGCGTCGCCGAGATAGACCAGGTGGCCGTGCGCTACCTCAGCGTGCACGGTGGGCTGGACCCATCCGCGCGCGTCGCCGTGATCGGCACGGGCATGGTCGGCACCGGCATCGTCGAGGCGCTGGCCGCAAAAGGCGTGGCGATAGACTGGATCTACCACTCCCGCAAGCCTGACGCCGCCCGCTTCGGAGGCAACGTCGCCCTGCATCAGATGCCCGAGATCGCGGCATGCCTCGCCAAGGCGGACATCGCGCTCTCCGCCGTCGACTCCTCCCGCCCCGTCGTCACGCCCGAGATGCGCGACGCCGTGGCCGACCGCAACGTTCTCTTCATCGACCTCGGCGTGCCG
>JAEEGL017460336.1_pt1 | contig 12353 bp, 11 predicted proteins | sample 9134231 | NCBI WGS metagenome assembly JAEEGL01 (sample SAMN16246548, study PRJNA631951) | gut metagenome | biome: gut microbiome; feature: rumen; material: fiber-attached | host: Bos | place: Iran: Karaj | collected 2018-10 | reverse complement strand
GATTTTTGATAAATCCCGTACTCTATACGGTTTGAATTTCGCACGATCCACCAAGCGCGGGTATTTCATCCTTTGCGAAGGCTATATGGATGTCATAGCATTGCATCAAGCTGGATTTGATTGTGCGGTGGCATCTTTGGGAACCGCCTTTACTTCCGGCCATGCATCACTGATCAAGCGATTCGTGGATAATGTGTATCTAAGCTTTGACAGTGATGATGCGGGAACCAGAGCAAAACTTCGTGCCATTCCGATTTTGGAAGGCGCCGGACTTACCTGTAAAATCATTAACATGGAACCCCACAAGGATCCGGATGAATTTATTAAGGCAAAAGGTGCGGCAGCTTATGAAGAACGAATACGAAATGCAGAAAACAGCTTTTTGTTTACGATTCGCATTTTGCAGCGGGATTACAATATGTCAGATCCCACATCGAAGACCGCATTTTACCGAGAAATTGCCGGACGAATCGTCCATTTTCCGGATGATTTGGAACGCACCAATTATATTGAGGCGGTGGCAAGTACCTATGGAATCCGAGCAGATGAACTTCGGTCCATGGTAAATTCCATTGCGGCAAAGGAAGCGGTAAATCCGACGCCCACACGAGACTATCAAGAAGATGTGTCGAACGTGAATATGGCGAAGAAAAAGGATAATACGGCGCGGCAGGCACAAAAGATGCTTTTGACCCGAATTGTGGAAGAACCGTTTTTGCTACAAAAAATGGAGGCCTATATTACGCCGGAAGATTTTGAAGAAGGCATGTTTCGCACGGTGGCAGAGCAATTGTTTGAACAGATAAAAAACGAGGCTCTGACCCCTACCAATATCATTAACCTCTTCGAGGAAGAGGAGGAACAACAGGAGGTTGCATCCATTTTCCATGCACCCATCGGGGACTTGGAATCCAAGGATGCCAAGGAAAAGGGCCTTCGAGAAGTGGTAATTCGTGTGAAAAAAGATTCTTTCAAGCGAAGGAAAGATGCAATGGCAGAGACAGACCCAAATGTGATTACCCTAGCTATGGAAGAAAAGAAAGTACAAAGAGAACTGGAACACCTGGATTTTTATTAATACAAGAAAGAGGATAACAAATGGCAGAAAAGAAAACCAAAAAAGTAGAAGAAGAAAAGACTACCCAAAAGACAACTGCAAAAAAGACTGCAGAGAAGAAGACAACAGAAAAGAAAACAGCAGAGAAGAAATCGGCAGAGAAGAAAACAGCAGAGAAGAAAACAGCAGAGAAGAAGACGACTGAAAAGAAGACTGCAGAAAAGAAAACGGCGGAAACAAAAGAGCTTTCCACAGGAGAGCAGACCGCAATCTTCGAAAAAGCATTGCAGGACTTGTTAAAGTTGGCAGGAGACAAGAAAAACCTTTTGGAAGAAATCGATATCCAGGAGGCAACCAAGTCTTTAAACCTTACTAAAGAGCAGTACAACATGATTCTTGTTTTCCTTCGCAGAAACAAGGTAGATATCTTAATGATGACCGAGGATGACGAGGATATCGATCTTGCTTTGGAAGACGAAGAAGATGTTGAAGTAGAAAAGATTGATCTTACCGTTCCGGACGGCGTATCCATCGAAGATCCGGTACGTATGTATTTAAAGGAAATCGGTAAAGTTCCGCTTCTTACAGCGGATGAAGAAATCGAACTTGCAAAGGCAATGGCAGAAGGAGACCAGGAAGCAAAGAAAAAGCTGGCTGAGGCAAACCTTCGACTTGTTGTATCCATTGCAAAGCGTTACGTTGGACGTGGAATGCTCTTCCTCGATTTGATTCAGGAAGGAAACTTAGGCTTAATTAAGGCCGTAGAAAAGTTTGATTATACAAAGGGATACAAGTTCTCTACCTATGCAACATGGTGGATTCGTCAGGCCATTACCCGTGCGATTGCGGACCAGGCCCGTACCATTCGTATTCCGGTACATATGGTGGAAACCATCAACAAGCTTATCCGCGTTTCACGTCAGTTGTTACAGGAATTAGGCCGCGAACCCACTCCGGAAGAGATTGCACAGGCAATGGATATGCCGGTAGAAAGAGTTCGTGAAATCTTAAAGATTTCTCAGGAACCGGTTTCTTTGGAAACGCCGATCGGTGAAGAAGAAGATTCCCATCTTGGAGACTTTATTCAGGATGATAACGTTCCGGTACCTGCAGATGCAGCTACATTCACACTTTTAAGAGAACAGCTTGGCGAAGTGTTGGAAACATTAACCGAAAGAGAACAGAAGGTACTTATCCTTCGTTTTGGTTTGGAGGACGGAAGAAGCCGTACTTTGGAAGAAGTAGGTAAGGAATTTAACGTTACGCGTGAGCGTATTCGTCAGATTGAGGCAAAGGCCTTAAGAAAGCTTCGTCACCCAAGCCGCAGCAGAAAGTTAAAGGATTACTTAGAGCAGTAAAATGGTAACTTTATCAAAACGAATGCAGGCAAATGCGGATATGGTGTCTTTCGGCGGCACTGTGGCGGATATCGGCTGCGACCATGGCTATTTATCCATTTATTTGGTGGAAACCGAAAAAAAGGAGAAAGCAATCGCCATGGACGTACGTCCCGGCCCGCTAAGCAGTGCTAAAGAGAATGTTTCTCTGGAAGGCCTGCAGGATAGAATTGAACTTCGCTTATCCGACGGATTAGATCAATTGGAGGCAGGAGAAGCGGATTCCATTGTCATCGCCGGCATGGGCGGCCCATTGATGGAGCGTATCCTTACGGATGGTTTTTTGGTGGCAAAGCAGTGCAAAGAGCTGATATTGCAGCCACAGTCGGAAATATCCGATTTTCGCCGGTTTTTAATGGATACAGGATTTTTGGTGTTGGACGAGACCTGTGTCTTGGACGAGGGAAAGTACTATTTTCCCATGAAGGTGTGTCCGGCTGATTCGCCTTTTGCAAAAGACGGGTATAAATGGACAAAAGACATGGAATTTGCATATGGTGGAAAGACGCTTCAACAAAAGAATGAAACTTTAAAAAAGTATCTTTTAAAGGAGCAGGCCCAGTGGGAAAAGACCTTATCCCATTTGGATAGCGCAACTACCACTGAGGAGATTCAAGCACGTATAGATGAAGTTGATGAACACTTGAGTTTGATTGAACAAGCGTTGTTTTATTATTCGTAGATTTTCAAATAGTTTTGGGAGAAGATTATGACTGTAAACGAATTAATTGCACTATTGGAAGAGGAAGCGCCTGCGAAGGACGCCTTAGACTGGGACAACGTAGGCCTTTTGGTAGGCGACGGCGAATGGGACGTAAAAAGCGTCTACATTGCGCTGGATGCCACCGAAGAAGTGATTAATCATGCCATAGATAAGGGGGCAAACATGATTATCACCCATCATCCCTTGGTATTTTCAAATTTAAACCGTGTGGTTGCCAACGATTATGTGGGAAAACGCGTAATGAAATTGATTGAGCATCGTATCGCGTGTTATGCGATGCATACCAACTTTGATATTCATCATATGGGGGTCTTGGCAGAGAAAAAACTGGGCTTGGAACATACCATCGCATTGGATCCCGTAGCCATTGACGGCAAGGAAGATGTCAATGTTGGAATCGGACGAATTGGATCTTTGTTAAATGATCCTGTAACTTTAGGGGAATATGCCGCAAAGGTGAGAGAGAGTTTCGGCTTGCCTTATGTGCGCGTATACGGAGAGGAAAATCAGATGGTGGGGACCATCGCCATTTCTCCGGGCTCCGGTAAAAGTGAGATTTCCACAGCACTAAAAGCAGGTGCGGATTTACTGATTACGGGAGATATCGATCATCACAGCGGAATCGATGCAATGGCCCAGGGCCTTTGCATTATTGATGCCGGCCACTATGGCGTAGAGCACATTTTCAATGAATACATTTCCATGCAGTTAAAGGGAAAGACCGCATTGGATATTTATGTAGAGGAAAAGAAAATGCCATATTGGTTGAGCGAGTAAATAATTATAGCAAGATTTAATAATACTTGGAGGGCTGCTATGGAGAAGGCTAAGATTACATATGAGGGAAAAACATACGAATATGAAGTAGGCACAACCTATTTGGAAATTGCCAAACAGTTGGATCCGAATCACATCAAGGATATCGTCCTTTGTGAAGTGGACGGAAAGTTTATTGAACTTTTTAAACCGGTACAGCGAGACGGTGAAGTTCGATTTGTGACTACCTATGATAAGAATGGACGACGCACCTATCAGCGTAGTTTGATATTCTTAATGGAACGGGCACTTTTTGATATTGATCCGGATGTGGACGCCAGAGTAATGTTTTCTTTGGGAGATGGATATTTTTGCAAGATATCCGATGGAAGAGAAGTAACGGATGAGCTGGTTTCCAAAATAAAAGCGACCATGGAAGAGCTGGTGGCAAAGGATATTCCTCTTGGAAAGAAAATGCTAAAGACGGCTGAGGCCATTTCTCATTTTTCTCAGGCGGGATATAAAGATAAGGAGCGACTTCTTCGCTATCGAACCAGTTCCAATATCAACGTGTATGAGTTGGGCAACTATTATGACTATTTCTATGGTTTCATGGTTCCGTCCACCGGATATCTTCATACCTTTGATATCAAGAAGTTTGAAGACGGATTTATGCTTTTGTATCCGTCAAAGAAGGATCCGTACAAGATTTTGGATTTTGATCCTGCGGTAAAGTTGTTCCATACTTTAAAAGCATCCTCCGATTGGGGCCGTTTGATGGAAGTTCCGACGGTAGGTGCCTTAAACGATGCCATTGCAGCCGGAAAATCCAGAGAAATCATTCTCGCACAGGAAGCGTTGATGGAAGAGCAGATCGGTTCTTTGGCAAAAGAGATTATTTCCGATCCGAACCGCAAGTTTATTATGATTGCAGGTCCTTCTTCATCCGGAAAGACTACGTTTTCGCATCGTTTGTCTACCCAGTTGCAGGCAAGAGGCTTAAAACCTCATCCGTTCCCATTGGATGACTACTATAAGAACCGTGATCAAATGCCGTTGGATGAATTCGGAGAAAAGGACTTTGAAGCCTTGGAAGGCTTAGATATTGAGCTGTTTAACTCAGATATGCAAAAACTGTTAAACGGAGAGCGTACCCTTCTTCCGAATTTCAACTTTAAGATCGGAAAACGAGAGTATCGTGACCGTTATATGCAGCTAGGAAAAGACGATGTGCTCGTTATCGAAGGAATCCACGGATTAAATGAGAAATTGTCCTACGCATTGCCGAAGGAATCAAAGTTTAAGATTTATATTTCGGCTTTGACTCAGCTTTCCATTGACGAACATAATCCGCTTCCTACCACGGACGGACGTTTGATTCGTCGAATTGTACGAGATGCAAGAACCAGAGGAACCTCTGCGGCAGGAACTATTTCTATGTGGGATTCCGTAAGAAGAGGCGAAGAAAAGAACATCTTCCCATTCCAGGAAGGTGCGGATGCCATGTTTAACTCCGCTCTGATTTATGAAATGGCGGTACTAAAGACCTATTGTCAACCACAGTTATATGCCATTGATCCATCTATGGAACAGTATGCGGAAGCCAATCGTTTGTTGAAACTGTTGGATTACGTATTGCCCATGCCTACTGAAGACATTGCCAATAACTCCTTGATTCGTGAGTTTATTGGTGGCGGATGCTTCGGATTATAAGAAATTAAGATTTTAAAGATGCGATTTCTTCCTCGGTAAGAGGACGATATTCACCTAAAGCTAAGGACTCATCAAGGGTTAGCGGACCCATGGTGAGTCTTTTTAAATATAAGACCTCATGTCCTAAGCGTTTGCACATGCGTTTGATCTGATGATACTTGCCTTCGCGAATGGTAATGCGAATAAAGGATAAAGTATCATTGGGTGCGAGGGTGGCTTCGGATTTTGGCGGAAATTTCTGCCGAAATTCCGGGTCAAGGTCACTGACTGCTGTAGTTGATTCTACAATCAACAAAGCGGGCAAACATATGTCACCGCCATCAATTTCCATTCCGGAAGCAAAGATTTCCACCTCCTCATTTGTGACTTCTCCGGTAACAATTGCCGCGTAAGTCTTGTCTACATGTTTTTTTGGAGAAAGCATCTCGTGAGCCAGAGCACCGTTGTCGGTAATCAGAAGCAGACCTTCCGTGTCTTTATCCAATCGTCCCACCGGAAAAAGTTCACGGATCCGGTCACTTGGATTTATTAAATCTAGAATTGTTTTCTTGGAACTATCCTTTGTGGCAGTGATGACCCCCTGAGGTTTGTTTAACATATAGTAGATATGTTCCTGATAGGAAAGGGATGTACCGTCAAAGGATACGTTGTTTGTATCGGATACGTGAAAAGCCGGATCCGTGATTACCTCACCATCGATGGTAATACGGCCGGCTTTAATGATCTTCTTTGATTCGCTTCGGGTGGCAACACCCATGTCGGATAAATACTTATCTAATCTCATGTAAAAAGCACCAAAATGATAGTTAAAACTAAAATTAATAATTATAATTATTCTTCCCCGAGGATGAAGAAACGAATTTCAGGAGCCAAAACAGAAGAGTGAATCACATAGCTTCCGTGGTCTTCTCCTTTTAAGATGGCAAGGGTACTTCCTTCAATCACTTTGTTCATGTGATCGAATTCCTTCGGCACCACCAAGTCCTTTTGACCTCCGAACATAAGAACCGGGCAAGCGATGGTTCTTAATTCGCTGTCGGTAATATTGGGCTCATCCAACATCATCTTCACAAGTGGGCTTTGTGCGTTCTTAAATTCTCTTTTAATTTCACGTCTACAGTGGAAAGTCAATGTGTTCGGGTTTGTGTTTGCGCCTGCGGTAATGATATGGGAAAAGGTTCCGGGAGATAAAATCTCGGCCATAAGTGCCACGATGCCTCCGTCGGAAAAACCGAATACCGCAACGTCCTTAAGCGACAATGCTGCAATCAGGTTCAACACATCCTGTGCCATATCCTTGTAATGATATTCGTTTGGGGTAGCAGATAATCCTTGGCCTCTGGAGTCAAGGGCATAGATATCAAAGTGGGGCTCTAATGCTTCGCACAGTTCATTGAAAATGGAATGATCTTCTCCGTTCCCATGCAAAAGCAAAAGGGTTTTGTCGCCGCTTCCCATATGTTCGTAGTAAATTACCTGTGAATTTAATTGAATGTACATAGATTTCCTCTATAAAAATAATTTACCCTATTCTAACACATTAATGAATTTGTTCCTATGAAAATTTCGCCACAAGTGTTACAATAAATCCGTCGGTGTAGCGCTATACCGACGAAGAAGGGGTGAAAACTTAATACTATATTCTAGGGGGTAATTTTTAACATGAAATTAAAAACCGGACAAACCATACGCATAGGATTTGCGTTCCTTTCTATTTGTGCCTTTTGGCAGATGTACAACGGAATTGTACCGTTGATTTTAAGTAACACTTTCCATTTAAATGAGACAATTTCCGGCGTGATTATGGCGTTGGATAATATTCTTGGATTGTTTTTGTTACCGTTTTTTGGTGCTGTTTCCGATCGAAGCAAAAGTAAGCTGGGCAGACGTAAACCATTTATTTTATTTGGAACTGTTGCTGCAGTAATTTTAATGCTGATGCTTCCACTCATTGATAACAGCTATTATGAGAATCCTACAACCATGAAAGAGATTCTCTTTATCGGAATTCTTGGAGTTTTACTTGTGGTTATGGGTACCTACAGAAGCCCGGCGGTTGCTTTGATGCCGGATTGTACTCCAAAGCCACTTCGTTCCCAGGGAAATGCCATTATTAACTTAATGGGTGCAATCGGTGGTATTTTATACCTTGCGATTTCCTCTGTTTTATACAATTCCAAGTCCGCAAGAACACAGGTAGAACATGTAGATTATTTCTTGCTATTTGCAATTGTGGCAGGAATTATGCTTCTTGCACTTGTCATTGTTACGACTACCGTAAACGAAGTAAAAATTACAAACGAGATGGCAGAACTTGAGAAACAGCATCCGGAATGGAACCTCGCTGAGGATGATGGTTCCGGCAATGAGAAACTTCCGGAAGACGTTAAGAAATCATTAATGTTTATCCTGTTTTCTGTAGCTCTTTGGTTTATTGCATACAACGCATTGGAAACTTGGTTTACCACCTTCGCAAATCGCGAGTGGGGTATGGCACTTGGAAACGCAAACCTTTGCCTTACCATTGCTACCGGCGGCGCAATCTTAACCTATGTTCCTTCCGGAGCGTTATCTGCAAAGATCGGACGTAAGAAAACCATCCTTACCGGTGTGGCAATGATGACTGTTTGCTTCCTTGCGTCATTTATTTACTATTTGACCTTTGACGGTTCCTTTGGAGGCGTTGATACCTACTTCTTCTACGTACTTCTTTTCGTAATCGGTATGGGTTGGGCGTTTATCAATGTAAACTCACTTCCGATGGTTATCGAAATGTGTAAGGGAAGCGATGTAGGTAGATTTACCGGATATTACTACACATTCAGCATGACCGCTCAGATCGTAACTCCGATTCTCTGCGGTGCTTTAATGAGATATGTTGGATATTGGGTATTCTTCCCATATGCAGTTTTATTTATGGGAGCTGCATTTGTAACAATGCAATTTGTAAAACATGGAGATGCCAAGGGTGAGAAGAAGTCCTTTATGGAATCCATGGCAGAGTTAGATGATTAATGAAAGAAGGATGTAAGTATGTTAGTTTTGGCACATCGCGGAGCCAGCGGATATGCTCCGGAAAACACTATGCCGGCGTTCGAAAAAGCAATTGAGCAGGGCGCTGACGGATTTGAACTGGATGTTCAGATGACAAAGGACGGAGAAATCGTTGTCATTCATGACGAAACCATCGACCGTACATCAGACGGAAAAGGATGGGTAAAGGATTACACCTTGGCAGAACTCCGTAAGTTCAACTACAACCGTACCCACAAAGAGTACGAGCATGCGGATATTCCTACTATGCGTGAAGTATTTGAACTGGTAAAACCAACCAATCTTGTAATTAACATCGAGATTAAGACAGGGGTTGTGTTCTATCCAATCGAGGAGAAGCTTCTTGCTTTGACAAAAGAGTATGGAATGGAAGATCGTGTATTCTATTCCTCATTTAATCACTATACCGTGAAAAAGATTCATGAATTGGATCCAAATACCGTAGTTGGATTTTTGTATGGAGACGGACCGATTGATATGCCGGAATACGGCGTAAAACATGGGGTGAATGCATTACATCCGGCACTGTATAACTTACAGTACCCGGGATTTGTGGAAGAGTGTAAAAAGAAAGGATTAAAGCTGCACGTTTGGACTGTAAATGAAGAGAAGTACGTCAAAATGTGTATGGATGCACAGGTAGATTCCGTAATCACCAATTATCCGGATATGGCACTACGCGTACTGGGGAGATAGCCTATGATTCGAGACTACAAAGAGAAGGGTTATTTTATTGGCGAAAATGATTATGAAGAACGGATGAAAGCGGAAGTAATCCCGTTCCTTACCAAGATTTCCCAGGGGGATTTCTTGGGCTATGAGGATAAGAACATCCACTACTACTATGCGTTAAATGAGGACGAAAGAGCCACCATCGTAATCTCTCACGGCTTTTCCGAACATTTTCCCAAGTACCACGAGATGTTTTATTACTTTTATCAGGCGGGCTACTCCGTGTTCTTTATCGAGCATCGCGGACATGGATTTTCTTACAGAGAAATCGAAGAGCATGACAAAGTACATGTGCTTCGTTTCCAGTCCTATGTGGATGATTTAAAGATTTTTATTGATTCCGTGGTAAAGAAGGAATCCAGAACCGGTAAAATCTTTTTGTATTCCCACTCGATGGGTGGTTGTATTGCAAGCTTATATTTGGAGCAGAATCCAAATGGGGTAAAGGCAGCGATTTTATCGGCGCCTATGCTGCAGCTTAACTTCCGCGGAACCAATCCTTTTATGGTTCGACTTTTGACCCTTTGGTCCAAGATTGCGGGCTGGGATAAAAAGTATTTGCCGGGACAGCACGGATTTGACGGAATTAATACCTACCCGAACTGTTCGGCACAGTCTCAAAAACGCCATGCCTACTTGTTCGAAGAGAAGAAAAAGAATAAGAATTATCAGACCAACGGCGGTACCTATAAGTGGTGCAGAGAGTCCTTAAAGGCAATGGATGAAGCCATTAAAAATGCGGGAAAGATTATTGTGCCTTGCATTTTGTTCCAGGCGGGTCTTGATACCATGGTAGAACCCGGCGGACAGAATAAATTCTTGGCCAATAACCCGAATATCGAAAAGCGGGTATATCCGGATTCCAAGCATGAAATCTTTAATGCTTTGGATGTGGACCGCAAAAAATATTATGAAGAAGTACTAGATTTTTTTGCTTCAAATCTTTAAAATTGTTGATTTTTTAAAAAATTTAAAAAACCTATGGAAAAGGCACGTTTTTCGTGCCTTTTTTCTTGCCCTAAAAGGGGAAATATGCTAGTCTAAATCGTGGATTAAAATAATGTGGAGGTAGCGTGGATGAATGAACGAAAGGACTTTTATTTAAGCCTTGGTTGTTTGCTTAGCGCCACGTTGTCCTACGTCTTTATTTGCAGATTGTATATCGGGATTCCTTTGGCGGTGATCTCCGTGATTTTATTTTTTTATCACAGAAAACAGTTTGAACCGAACCGTGTTGCTACGGTAGGAGGAATTTTGGGCGCCATCAATTTGGTAATGGTGATTTTGTTTGCCATTGCATTTGCCATATTCTTTGGCACCCTGCGAATGAATGGTTCCATTGATTGGAACGAAGTATTTCAATCCATTGAGTTTTATTAGAAAGCGAGAGTATTATGGGTGATTTTTTTCAAGATGAAGAAAATGTAAATACCAATTCCAATGATTTTTCTCAACAGAATCCATATGGTGGAACAGTTGAGAATCCGTACGGTAGTAGTACACAGAATGAAAAAGAAGGAAGCGGATTTGGAATTGCCGCTTTGGTACTGGGTATCATATCGCTTGTGTTCTTCTGCAGCTGCTTTACTTATGTAACGGCGCCGCTTGCCATTATTTTTGGTATTGTGCAGCTGGTAAGAAGCAAAAAATTCGGAAGAGGAATGGCCATTGCCGGACTTATCACAGGTATTATTTCTTTGGTTGCCTGCATTATGTTTTGGGCGATTGCTGTTGGCAATACAGCAGTACAGGACTCTATCAGAGAACAGTACGATGGTTATGATTTCGAAGATCCGGAATCCATAGAGAAGTTTATTGAAGACTATGAAAACTCTATGACTCAGGATTTTGATGATGAATTAGATCTTGATGAGGATGACTATCAGCCTCTGTAGAACTTTAGATTAGAAGGGAATATTAGAAAAACGATGTACAAAAAAGTTGACACGAATTTAAATTTCGTAGACAGAGAAAAAGCAATTGAAAAATTCTGGGAGGAAAATGACATTTTCCAGAAGTCTATGGACTCTCGTAAGGAAGGAGAGACATATACATTTTACGATGGACCGCCAACCGCAAACGGAAAGCCGCATATCGGACACGTACTTACCCGTGTTATCAAAGATATGATTCCGAGATATCAGACCATGAAGGGCAAATATGTTCCTCGTAAAGCAGGTTGGGATACCCACGGTCTTCCGGTAGAGTTGGAAGTAGAAAAGCTTCTTGGCTTAAACGGAAAAGAGCAGATTGAAGAATACGGAATGGAGCCTTTCATCGACAAGTGTAAGGAATCCGTTTGGAAATATAAGGGAATGTGGGAAGACTTCTCCGGAACTGTTGGTTTCTGGGCTGATATGGACAACCCATATGTAACTTACGATGATAACTTTATCGAGTCCGAGTGGTGGGCTTTAAAAGAGATTTGGGACAAGAAACTTTTATACAAAGGTTTCAAAGTCGTTCCTTACTGCCCACGTTGCGGTACTCCGCTTTCTTCTCAGGAAGTGGCTCAGGGATATAAGACCATCAAAGAGCGTTCCGCAATCGTTCGATTTAAAGTAAAAGACGAAGATGCATATTTCTTGGCATGGACCACCACACCTTGGACTTTGCCTTCTAACGTTGCTCTTTGTGTAAACCCACATGAGACTTACGTAAAGGTTAAGGCTGTTGACGGATATACTTACTATTTGGCAAAGGCTTTGGCTGACAGCGTACTTTCTTCTCTTTCCGAAAATGAAGGAGAAAAGGCGTACGAAGTATTGGAATCCTACAAGGGTAAGGATTTGGAATACAAAGAATTCGAGCCGTTATATGAATGTGCAGCAGTTCGTGCAGAGAAGCAGCATAAGAAAGGCTTCTTTGTTACCTGTGATGAATACGTAACCATGACAGACGGTACCGGTATCGTTCATAT
>JAEEGL017170053.1_pt1 | contig 12353 bp, 7 predicted proteins | sample 9134231 | NCBI WGS metagenome assembly JAEEGL01 (sample SAMN16246548, study PRJNA631951) | gut metagenome | biome: gut microbiome; feature: rumen; material: fiber-attached | host: Bos | place: Iran: Karaj | collected 2018-10 | reverse complement strand
TGCTTGTTTTTCAGACGAAGGTGGGCGTTTTGTGATTTTTTAGCTAAAAACAGGCTGAAAAATAACCGAAAGCTGCCATTTGAAGCCAATTCTATAACATAGTTTAACTTTGAATTTTCATACAACTGCAATGCGGGTTAACTTTGAATTTTTATACAACTGCAATGCGGGTTATGTGTTAGAAAGCTGTTGCAAAAGTAGCAAAAAAAGTTGATTCTACGAATACTACAGCGCATCACTTTTTCGTTTTTTTAAGTTGCGTATGGCCTCTCTTTTAACTTTTCTTCGTAACTTTACGAATTAAATGTGGTCTTGTTCCGGAGAATCGATAATAGCTTCTGGTGATAGCTTGAGGCCTTTTGTTTTCAAACAGATAATATTGTTTTTGCGCGCGTGCGAGTTAAATGCCGTTAAAGATTGGGAAAAGTGACCGAAATTGATTACTTTTGCAACCGTTTTGAAAAAGTATAGTCGCATGGACGTGAAAAAGAATTCGTTGAAAGCCTGGGTGCTTGCAGCGCGCCCGAAGACGTTGGCAGGTGCCGCTGTGCCCGTGATGATCGGGCTGTCCATGGCCTATTCGTCGCTTGAGCTTCACCCTTCAGCGTCTGTCGGGCAGCCTGCAGCGTTCAACATCCTTCCCGCCCTGCTCTGCCTGCTGTTTGCCTTCATCATGCAGATAGATGCCAACTTCGTCAATGACCTGTTCGACTACCTCAAAGGCACTGACGACCGAGCCACCCGCTTGGGACCCGAGCGGGCCTGCACGCAGGGGTGGGTGAGCGTTGGCGCGATGAAAGTGGCCATTGCGTTGACCACGGTGCTGGCTTGTCTTGTCGGGCTGCCCCTGGTCGTCTATGGCGGGTGGCCGATGGTGCTCATCGGTGTGCTGTGTGTGCTGTTCTGCTTCTTGTATACCACGCACCTGTCATATATGGGACTTGGTGACCTGTTGGTGCTGGTGTTCTTCGGATTAGTACCTGTGTGCGTCACCTACTACCTGCAGACAACGACCGTCACGCCCCAGGTCGTCGTGGCATCGTTGGCCTGCGGACTCGTGATCGATGCCCTGCTCTTAGTGAACAATTTCCGCGATCGTGACACTGACCGTGTGGCGGGCAAGCGTACGCTCGTCGTCCGTATCGGTGCGGAAGCCACACTGCGTGTCTACCTCGGCGTGGGCCTCGTAGCTTGTCTGGCGGGCCTTGTGTTTGCGATGAACGGCCATTGGGCCGCCTTCCTGTTGCCGCTGCTCTATCTGTTGCTCCATATCAACACCTGTCGCCGGATGCGGCGTGTGTGGGAGGGGCGAACCCTTAACGCCTGCCTCGGCGAGACGGCCCGCAACATCTTCATCTATGGCCTCACCCTCTCGCTTGGTTTTCTCATTGAGCATTGACCATTGACCATTGAGCATTGAGCATTGAACATTGAGCATTGAACAAACTAATTATTAAACCTCAAATCTCAAATATCAAATCAAAATATAGCAGTTATGAAACTAAGAATCGCAATCCTTTCTGGTGACGGTATCGGACCAGAGATAATGTGTCAGGGTGTGGCCGTCATGAACGCCATTGCCAAGAAGTTCGGACACCAGTTTAAATATGAGGAGGCCATCTGTGGCGCTCATGCCATCGACCTCGTAGGTGACCCATATCCTGAGACCACCCACCAGGTGTGCATGCGTGCCGACGCTGTGCTGTTTGCCGCCGTCGGCGACCTGAAATACGACAACGACCCTACGTCGCCCGTCCGTCCCGAGCAGGGGCTGCTGGCCATGCGTAAGCAGCTGGGACTCTATGCCAATATCCGTCCTGTGACTACCTTCGACTGCCTGCTCCACAAGTCGCCGCTGAAGGACGAGCTCATCCGTGGTGCCGACTTCGTGGTTATCCGCGAGCTGACAGGCGGCATGTACTTCGGTGAGCGTTACCAGGGCAACGACCGTGCCTTCGACACCGATGTTTATACACGTCCTGAGATTGAGCGCATCCTTCGCGTGGGCTTCGAGACGGCTATGCGCCGTCACCGTCACCTCACCGTTGTCGATAAGGCTAACATCATGGCCACCAGCCGTCTGTGGCGCCAGATAGCAAAGGAGATGGAGGCGCAGTGGCCAGAGGTCACCACCGACTACCTGTTCATCGACAATGCCTCCATGCGTGTGCTCACCGAGCCGCGCTTCTTCGACGTTATCGTCACAGAGAACACCTTCGGCGACATCCTCACCGACGAGACATCGTGCATCACAGGTTCCATGGGACTCCAGCCGTCGGCATCGTTGGGCGAGCATACGCCGCTCTTCGAGCCTGTCCACGGCTCGTGGCCTCAGGCTGCCGGCAAGAACATTGCCAATCCGCTGGCACAGATCCTGTCTGCCGCCATGCTGCTGGAGCACTTTGGCCTCAATGAGGAGGGCGCACTTGTGCGACGCGCCGTCGAGGCCTCGCTCGCTGCCAATGTGCGTACGCCCGACATTCAGGTCGAAGGTGGTGCTGTTTATGGCACCAAAGAGGTGGGGCAGTGGATTGTGGACTTTATCTTGAATTGAGATTTGAGATTTGAGGTTTAATAATTAGTTTGTTCAATGGTCAATGTTCAATGTTCAATGCTCAATGTTCAATGGTCAATGTTCAATGGTCAATGTTCAATGCTCAATGGTCAATGCTCAATGTTCAATGCTCAATGTTCAATGCTCAATGGTCAATGTTCAATCTTAGGCTTTGGTCACTGGTCTTATTGGCCACAGGACTGTTAGGGTTTGGCCCTGCTGCAGCGCAGACCCCTTGGCGGGACTCCTTGGAGGTGCTCAACCGCCAGATAGAGCGTGAGCCTCAATCAACCGATCTGAGGCTCCGTAAGGCTGCGGTGAATATTGAGCTGAACCAGTGGGATTATGCCATCGAGGAGTATGGGCGTGTGCTCGCCATGGAGCCCCGTAACCTGGCTGCCCTCTTCTACAGGGCCTATGCCAATAACCACGAGCGACGCTACCAGCTGGCGCTGAACGACTATGAGGCTTTCCTGGCCGTGATGCCAAAGCACTTCGAGGCGCAGCTGGGATTGGCGATGGTGAAGCGTAACCTGAAACGAACCACCGAAGCCATGGACCACCTAAACACGTTAGTAGAGCTTTTCCCTGACTCTGCCATGGCATACGCTGCACGAGCCAGTATGGAAGCAGAGCAAAAGCAGTATGACCTCGCGCTCTTCGACTGGGACGAGGCACTGCGTCTACAGCCTGACAATGCCGATTTCAAGGCGTCGAAGGCCGAAGTGGAGGCGAAGAGAAAGGGAAAGAAGGGAAAAAAGTAAAAGGATAAAATACGAAGCAATGAGAGCAAATAGCAAAAGGAAGTGCTGGGTGCTGGCAACTATGCTGCTGATGAGCTGTCTGAATGGTTTTAGCCAGCAGCGTATTGACTACACCACTTATGTGGAGGGTGCAGCATGCGACGATGCACAGTACTGGACCATCAATCTGGATGACCTCAGTGGTGCCGTGCTGCAGTGTGACACATGGTCGTCGCGAGGCGGCAAGGACGGGTCGAACATGACAACCCCGTTCATGGAGTACTGGATTAAGACCGACAACGGTGGCGAGTATGCCCTGCTGCCTGATGCCGAGGTGCGCCATGTCCCCATCACGGGTCTGCCAAAAGGTAAGTACGTGGTGAGCATGCTCGTGAGAACCTATGTGGAGAATATCCTGGCCTATGGTCAGTCGTGGGGTGTCTTTATGTATGCCAACGGTGTACTGTCGCACGACATTGCCAGTGGGGGTGAAGGCTCCGCGCCGGGCTTTACCGACGGCTACCACACTCGCTATGGTAACGGCTTCCATCACACGGAGACGGTGGAGCTGGAATGTGAGGTGGACGATGACGGCACACTGGACTTCGGCATCAACACCCAGTGCTATTTGAGCGATGTCAACTGGGTGGCGTGGAAAGATGTACGTCTCTATTTTCTTAGTGATGGCACGCTGCCGAGTGGCGACAGCGCGCTGCCGAGTGGCGACTACTACCTGCGCAACAAGGCAACGGGGCAGTGGCTAGACGGTGGCGGCCGCTGGGGCACCGAGGGCGTTTTGGCCAGCCATCCCTGTTTGGTACATGCCCAAAAGCAAGGTACCGGCATTTACCAGCTGACGACAGAATTTTGCAATCCTAACAATGGTCTGCGTGGCCTGGGCATTGCCGATGGCGTTCTCTACGTGGAGTGTTCCCCTGAGCAGTGGACCATAGCTGCTGCCGCCCAAGAGGGCTTTTTCACCATTGCTTGCAGCAGGGGGTTCTTAGGCAGTGATCAAGATGGCACGCTCGTCTTTACGCTGCAAGACGCCGAAGCCGACGAGGCACAGTGGCAGTTGCTCACGCGTCGGCAAATGCTGGAAGGGCTGCTTTCGGGCAATGCCACCGATGCCACCTTCATGATATCTAATCCCCGCTTCGACCGTAACCATGACCGCGGTAACTGGGAGGGCAGCAATTTTGCTATTGGCGGAGAGGACGGCCAGTACGGCGTTGGCAATTACTGTGCCGAGGTGTGGAACAGCAACTACGACGTCTATCAGACGCTCCAGAACGTTCCCAACGGGCGCTACCGCCTCCAGGCGCAGGGCTTCTACCGCTACAACAACGTGTGGGGAAACAACACTAACTATAATGCCTATACGGCACGGAATAACGGCACTGAGCAACTCTATGCCCGAATCTATGCCGATGGCGGCAATGGCGAGGCAGAGACGCCACTGCAAAGCATCGTAAGCGAGCGTGACAACATTGCCAGTCTTGGTATATGGGTCAATCAGAGCAGTAACGAGGGCTACGGGATGCCTTTCAGCATGTCTGAAGCTGCCAATACGTTTACCGCCGGTCTCTACAGAGACAATCAGCTAGAGGTCAATGTCGTTAACCATGAGCTGACATTTGGTATTCGCAAGCAGCAGCAGGATGGTTGCGACTGGACTATTTGGGACAACTTCGAGCTGATACTGCTTGAGGCTGGCGACAACACCAACTACGTGTTTCCGGGGGACGAGACGACGATAGACATCCCCTTCGAAGAGGCAACGCCCGACAATCCCGTCGACTGCACGTCGCTGATTCAGAACCCCAACTTCAAGAGCACCACAGGCTGGCAGGGAAGTCCCAAGACCGGTGGAACGTCGGCTCAGAAGGTGGCCTCGATGGGGCATTGGGAAGGTAGGAACACCTTTGACGTGTGTCAGCAGATTTTCGATTTGCCCAACGGAATGTATAAACTGACGGCACAGGGCTTCTATCGCTATGGCGACGTCGAATGGGAGGAGCACGATGACTATGGCTGGCACCCAGATAACGGCAATAACGTGTGGGCCATGTACACCATCCCCTACGCCACCATCAGCCACCGCGAGGGCTTCGAGCGACGGCTGGCCATGCTTTATGGCAACAATGCCGAGGTGGGCCTGCCCTCAATCTTCTATGGTGCCCACGACGACTATACCCACAGAGACGACTTCCAGACAGAGTTCGGATGGGTGCCAGGCTCAGTGTATGGCGCATCAGAGGCCTTCCAGAACGATGAGTACAAAGTGGAACTATTGGTGCCCGTCACCGATGGCACACTCAACCTCGGCGTGAAGAAAGAGATGGGCTATAAGTACGACTGGGCCTGCTGGAGCAACCTCCATCTTTATTATTTAGGCCCCGACGACCTCGAGTACGTCACCGACATCAATTTGCCTGAGTCGGTCGGAATGACACAGTGGGAGAAACGGCAGCTTCAGGCAACAGTCACACCAGCCAGGGCTTCCGACAAGACGCTGGACTGGTGGACGTCGGACTATGACATTGTGGAGGTCGACCAGCAAGGCAACCTGTGGGCGAAGAACCCTGGCTCGGCAACGGTCTATGTGTCGGCCGCAGGCTCCGCGTATAAGTCGGTTCAAAAGGCCATTCCAGTGACGGTGAGCACCAGTGGCAGTGCCGCAAGGCTGATTATCAACGAGCTGCAGGTGTCGAATCTCGACATGTTCCTCGACCCGTCGGTCAACTATGGCGCTTGGCTGGAGCTCTATAACCCGACAAGCCAGGGCGTATCGCTGCGCGACCTCTATATCAGCGACGATGCCAGCAACCCGCTGAAGTTCCGCCTGAACAGTCAGGCCGGCGCCGTGCCGCCAATGGGCTTCGCACTTGTGTGGTTCGATCATAACGGCGAGTGCTCGTCGAACGTGAACTTCAAGCCTGACATGGATGGCGGCACCATCTTCATCAGCGATGCCGGGGGCAATACCATTACGAGCTACACCTATCCGAAGGGTACGCCTCGCACGGCGTTTGCACGAAACACCGACGGTGGCGACGTCTGGGGCATCACCGACGATCCTACGCCTGGTCGCAGCAACAGCCAGAGCGAGGCCATCTACGACATCAAGACTGTGTTCGACCGCCCATCGCCGCTGGCTGTCATGGCTGCTGGCTACGACAACGATGCCATGTTTGCCCATACCGCCGGCACTGGCCTGCCTGTCTTAAAGGTAACAACCGACCCGAAGCATCTCTATAACGACACAACGGGCATCTTCGTCACAGGCATCAATGGCATCAGCGGTAGCGGCATCGACTTCCCGTGTAACTGGAACCGCGAGTGGGATCGTCCCGCCTATATGGAGTATTTTGTGGATGGTGAGCGCGTCTTTGCCCAGGAGTGCAACCTCTCGCGCTTTGGTGGATGGAGCCGCTCGTGGTATCCTTACAACTTCAAGCTCAAGGCACAGAAGCAGTATGGCAACAACTACTTCGAATATCCGTTCTTCTACGACGACAAGCCTTACCTGAAACATAAGGTGATACAGGTGCGCAATGGCGGTAACGACATCAATTGCCGCATCAAGGACGCTGCTCTCCACAACATCATCATCACCAGTGGCTTCTATCTTGACTGTCAGGACTACCAGCCGGCCTGTGTCTATATCAATGGCAAGTACATCGGCATGCTGAACCTCCGAGAGCCCAGCAACAAGCATTTCGCGCTGGCAAACTACGGTATCGACACCGACGAGATGGACCAGATGGAGGTCACGGGCGGCGTGGCGGTGAAAGCCGGTACGGCCGACGCCTTCTGGCAGTGGTACAATCTTTCGTCTTCCGCCTCCGACGAGACCGTCTACAGTCAAATCAGCGACATGGTCGACGTCGAGGAGTTTGCCAACTACATGGCTGCCGAGCTGTATCTCGGTGGCGACGACTGGCCCGGCAACAACTGTAAGGTGTTCAAGGGTTGGGATGGCAAGTTCCATGTCGTGTTCTTCGATGTTGACCAGGCGCTGCGCTACGACAGTGGATCGCTGAACCGCATCACCAATGCTAGTGAGCCACTCATGCGCATCTTCCGTAACATGCTGGGCAATGCCACGTTCCGCAAGCTCTTCATCGACAGCTACTGTCTCTTCGGCGGCAGCGTCATGCAGCCGGAGCGCTGCCATGCCATCATCGATAGCATCTCTGCACAGATGAATCCCGCCCTCGCCCTTGAGGGACTCTCCACCGAGCCTACTGCCAGCTTCATGAAGAGCGTGCTCAACAGTCAGCGTCACGACAAGATGATCAATGCACTGAAGAATTGGCAATACACGGTGAATAGTTGTAACACGCCCCAGCAGGTAAGCCTTGCCACGAACATCGCTACGGGACGCCTGCAGGTGAATGGCATCGACGTGCCCACGGGATGCTTCAGCGGCACGCTCTTTGCACCTGTCGTGCTCACAGCCTCTGCCCCCGAGGGCTATGCCTTCCGTGGCTGGCAGGATGCTGGCGGCAACATTGTTAGCACGGCCGAGACTTACGACATCTCTAATCTTGGCGACTTCTATCTGACGGCTGTCTACGAACCTCTGGCTGACGACCAACTGCTGGCTGCCCTCGCCATGCCTGTGAAGGTGAACGAGCTGAGTGCCGGCAACACCATCTTCGTCAACGACCAGTGGAAGCGCAGCGACTGGGTGGAGTTGTTCAACAACACTGACGCCACGCTTGACTTGAACGGCCTCTGGCTCAGCGACGACCAGAACCAACCACTGAAGTACCAGATTCAGCAGCACGTCATGCTTCCGCCGGGTGGCCACCACATTGTATGGGCCGACGGCCTGGGTAGCCTGATGGGCTCTGAGCAGCAGCATGCCTCGTTTAAGCTGTCGAACACCGACAACCAGATGGTAATCGTCAGCAGCAGTGATGCCTTTGTGAGTAACAATGCCGACTTCTTTGACCGTTACCCGCAGATGAAAGCTTTTGTTGACGGCATGACCTACCGACAGCACCGTGGCGACCAGAGCGTGGGTCGCTATCCTGATGGCGGTAGTACCTTCTACCAGATGGGCCGCCCAACAATCGAGCGGGCCAACACGTTGCTCACCACTGATGAGCGGGTAGGGGAGGACGTGAGCCTGATGGGACTTCTGCCCGATGGCTTTACACTCGAGTTAGCAACAGGCTGGAACTGGATTTCGCATCCGCTTTATTCGCCCGTGGCTATTACCGACTTCCCCGAACAGACGCAGCGCATCATCAGCCAGACAGCTGAAGCCTACCGTGACACAAAGATGGGCATGGTGGGCACGTTGAGGCAGATGGACGCCGGACGCCTCTATAAGGCAAAGGTGAATGAGTCGGCATTGTTTGTTAGCAACGGAAGCTTCTCGCCTGCCAATATGCCCATCCCTCTGAAACCTGGATGGAACTGGGTTGGCTACCCCGTCAACGGCATGCAGACACTCCAGGAAGCACTGGCTAACTACCTGCCCGAAGAGGGCGACTGCATCATGGGTCAGGATGGTTTTGCCACCTACGATGGCTCACAGTGGGTGGGCTCGCTCACCACGTTGCAGACGGGCAAAGGCTACATGTTCTACACCAGTCAGGCCAAGACGCTCTGCTTCCATAGTCCGCAGGTTGCTGTCAACCTCAGTCGGGTATGCCGCGTAGACAAGGCCCAGTCTACTCAACTCCTTAACTCGGCCGAAGGACGCTTGCTGCCAACGGGACGCAAGAACTCCTAAATTCCTCAACTCCTCAACTCCTCAACTCATCATCTCCTCAACTCCAAGTACGATTACCCCAACGTGATGGGTGTCATTGCTGAGTTGCTGCTCGACGGTGACCCCGTCGGCGACGAGCGCTTCTCTCTCCTGGCTTATAGCGACAACCAACTGCGAGGTGCTGCCACGTGGGTTGGCAACCATGCGTTCGTGACGCTTTATGGCAATGGTGGCGAGCCCATAAGCTATCGTGCTGTCGACAACGTCGACGGCATGGTCTACACCGTCAGTGAGACCGACAGCTTTACGCCTTCCGTCGAGGGCTCGCTGACGCAGCCCCGCCTGCTCACCATCGGCGAGCCAACAGGCCAAGATGTCACCTCGCTCTCATCTTCCGTCTTACAGCTCTCGTCTTCACCCGTGGGCTACTATAGTTTGAGTGGCGTCCTCATCGCCAACCGCGCTGCATCGTTACCGTCGGGCACCTACATCGTGCGCTATGCCGACGGCTCCCATCGTAAGGTTCAAATTCCTTAATCCCTTATCACAATGAAATCTTCCATCTTCCATCTTTCATCTTTAATCTTTAATCTTTCATTTTTCATCTCCCTGTCTTCCCACGCCCAGGGTGTTGTGACGGTTACCTACGACGGTTCGACTGCTACTGTCGAGGTGCCCGACAGCGTGACCGGTGTGTTTACACTGAGTGGCACAAGTGCCAACGTCGTGCTGTTCTCATCCGTTGCCGACAAGGAGATTACTTACCGCCTGACGGGCTCGTCAGACGATGGATCTTTTAGCATCACCGGCAATTACAAGTTGCAGCTGTTGCTCGATGGACTGACGCTCACCAATGCCCATGGCGGTGCCGCCATCGAGGTGCTGACGGGTAAGAACATCGACGTAGAGCTGGCTGCAGGTACGGTCAACACCGTCAGCGATGCATCGGGGGGCAAGCAGAAGGCTGCCATGTATTTCAAGGGACACCCGGAGTTCAAGGGTGGTGGCACGCTCAACGTGAAGGGACTGACGTCGCACGCCATCAGTGCCTCAGAAGAGATGCAGCTGAAACCCTCGCTGGGATTCATCAACGTGCTGGGTGCCGTGAAGGACGGCCTGCACTGTGGAAAGGATGAGCAGAGCGCCAGTCACAACTTCTTCCAGATGAAGGGGGGCAACGTGAATATCACCAATGTCAATGGCGATGGCATCGATTGTGGTGACTATGGTCGCATTAGCATCGAAGGCGGTACACTGAGCATCAATGTGCCTGATAGTGCAACGGCCCTTAAGGCCGACAGCATCGTCAGCATCAGTGGCGGTACGCAGAACATCGTTGTGTGGGGAAAGGATGCAAAGGGCATTCGGGCCAACTATCTCGTCGACATCAGTGGCGGACAGACCGACATTCTCGCCATGGGCGATGGTGCGAAGGGCATCAAGGCAAAATGCGAGGACGCTGGCGATAAGACGGCGAAGGTCTTCAATGGAGGCTTTGCCAACATGAGTGGCGGCGTAGTGCACATCACGGCTTTGGGCAAGGTCTATATCGATACGGCAACGAACGACACGGTCAAGTGTATGGGCATGAGCATAGATGCCGACCTGGTGCAGACCGGTGGCAGTGTCAGCATCACGGCAATGGGTGATGAGGCACATACCATGAATGTGAAAGGCAGCACAACGGTGCTTGCCGATGCTTTCATCACGCGGTGGCTGCCCTGGCGCTTCAATGCTTACGACTATCAGTACGACATGACGGCCTATGTCGCCATCAGTCAGAATGGTACGCCCCGAACCGACTACGACGACATGGCTGTGGCGGCTTTCAATGGCGACGACTGTGTCGGCTATGCTGATTTTGTGGATGATGGCTATGGCCTTCTGCGCATTTATAGTAATGAGCAGTCGGTACAGGCGGTCACATTCCGACTCTATGACTACAACCTTGGTAAGTCTTTCGATCTCACGCCCAGCCGCACGGTCATCTTCTCGACATCGGCAAACATAGGTACACCAAGTGATCCTGTTATACTGAGCTATGAAGGAGGATGGCTGAAGGGCGACGTGAATGCCGACGGACAAGTGGGCATCGGCGACATTGTTGCTGTCACCAACATCATGGCTGGCATTTCTACTGATGAGACCATGATGAAGCGTGCCGACGTAAACGAGGACAATCAGGTGGGCATCGGTGACATTGTAGCCATCACAAATATCATGGCCGGCATCACCAACTAATAGCTACCCTCGATTGGATGGTGATTTGGGATTGTCACTGTCCGCTAAACTAATACTCAGTGTGCTCTCGGTCTTTTGCCAGTATATTGAAGCGCTATCACACATGGCTAAGACCCCATTCGTAAGTATGGCATTTACATTTCGTAAATGCCATACTTACGTTGTGTAAATGCCATACTTACGTTGTGTAAATGCCATACTTACGCTGTGTAAATGCCATACTTACGTTATGTAAATGCCATACTTACGCTGTGTAAATGCCATACTTACACTCCGTAAATGCCGCCGCCGAGAAGGAAGAAGTGGAGGAAGAGGTCGAAGCGGCAAAAACGGAAGTGGCAGACTTATGGAAGAAACACGACTATCTGACAAGTGCCAACAGCACGAAAGCAGAGCGCAGCAACCGCCTCGACCTTGACATCTGGAACAAGACGAACCGCTCCCAGGAACTAGATAGGCAGATGCCATATGATAGCAGTCCGATTAATTGGAATTTACTTATCTTCTAATGTGCGAACCGATAGTTTCCATTATTCGCAAATCGGTAAACTTCTTCTTATTTGGATCGAACTTCTGCATTTTTACAGCATTAGGACTTATATCTCGTGTCAGTCCTTGCTCTTTGCGGACAAAAAATAGTCTGTGCTGCTTTGGAAAACTGTCTTTTCTAATTGTATCACAGTTGTGCATAGCATTCCGCTGACGTAACGAGTCAGTTCTAATGTCTATGCTATCTTGTCTGAATGCTGTACTATCCACGATGTTTTGACCAACAGCAAAACACGGCATAAACAATAGGACGATAAATCCAATAGATTTCTTTGGTACAATCATACTAATTTCTATTGATCTGCCCGCAAGACATTGATGCATTTTGCTCTACTTGCCGTTGACGAACTCGTCGATGTCATTGATGGCTTTGTTCAGCGAGCGCATTTCGCGATTATAGACATAGAAAAGTATAGGTGCAATTATGATGAACAACACAATTGAAATCACAAGCCTACTGGATGGGATGTTTGTGCCGTAGTGAACTTCAAGCAAAAACCAGATAAACCAGAGAAGAAGAAAAGGAATCGCAAAG
>JAEEGL016340852.1_pt1 | contig 12353 bp, 11 predicted proteins | sample 9134231 | NCBI WGS metagenome assembly JAEEGL01 (sample SAMN16246548, study PRJNA631951) | gut metagenome | biome: gut microbiome; feature: rumen; material: fiber-attached | host: Bos | place: Iran: Karaj | collected 2018-10 | reverse complement strand
GTAAATATCATCGCCGCATCAACAGCCACAAGTACGGCTACCAGACACACAAATACCACGGCTTCACTTGTAAGCTGCAATATCGTAAGGATCAGGGCATACATATTATTAACGTCAGAAGTGATATTACGCTGTATGACAGAAGTGTCGGCATTAAGATAATACTCATAAGGACGCTTCATAAAGTTGATCATCATCTTTCGCGATGTCGCAAACTGATTGGTATAGACAAACTTAAGCTGTACTTTTGTCTGCATGAAAAGGAACAGATTCTTGAGCACAAAAGCCAGTATAAGCGCGATCATGAATATGACCGCCAGCTGGATCGGTTTCGTCAGATGAAGTCCCTCATACATGGCATGCAGATATCTGTTGGTCTCTATCGATTCAGGATCTATGATGACCTTCATCACGGGAATGGCAACCGATATACTCATGGATTCCAATATACCGCCAATCAGCATGAGGAATACTATGAGTACCATGCTTCTTTTCTGTTTTTTGTCTAATAAGATATTTAATCTTTTAAGTATTTTTATCACAGTTTACATAACTCCATCGTCAGCCTGTTATATAATCATGCTCAGATCTGCTCATTCTCCCTGTGGATTGCCGGATCTTCATATTCGTCCATAAAGTCTGCTCCAAGCTTGATCTTCTCATCGGCAAATTCGATACTGTCTACCGTCGTAAATATTGAAAGGGCCAGATTCATATGCAGTTCCGGGAAATAGTTCATCATCTCCATCGGGAATCTGCCCTTAAGAATGATACAGTCCGAAAAATCATCGGTATCATAGTCAAGCACATCCCTCGGGTGTGGCTTAATGAACACCGTCGAATCTTCACAGTATCTATCTATTATATCACGCATTATCTTCTTACGAGTAACGAGATCACACACCGGATCCGACAGAATAAGAACCTTACGCTTATCATCCTTGATCCGGGACACCTGCTTTAAAAGCTTATCAGGATTCTCCATGAATATATCTATCAGATAATGTCTGTCCTCTTCTGCAACATTATCCGTAAGTTGCTTTCTCGGCACTTCCTTATAAAAGCTCATCGGATACTTAAGATCCTTTGCATTGTTGACTTCCATGTCAATGCAATACTTTGAATACCCGTTTTCAATAAATATAAGCCCGATCTTAGCCATAAATGCCTTGATCTCAAAGTGCCCGATATTGCTGAATCTTGCATTGTCACAATATAAAACGGTATCTAACCCATCTTCAAGTGCATGATATCTTATCTTTTTATAATTTAAGTAATAGCCTATCGGATCAAGATCGCAGAATACATATATGTCTTTATATTCCTTAAAATCCACAGGGACATACTCTTCCTGCGCCCTGCCCAAAGCCTTGGTATATTTGATGCGTTGCAAAAGATTAAGGATCAGGTTTCCTCTGTCCTCGTGATATTTCATCACCTCCGGAAGAACCACGTCTTCCTTTTCATCAAACATATATACATCCGTAAAAAGATCCGTACCAAGTATTCTGTCCGCGATATTACCGAAATCATTGGACATCGTACTTAAGACCAAAGATGCTTTTCCACGCATATCTTTACTCAGATTCAGTTCTTTTATGACCGATATGTACACATGATAAAAAGTGTGACATACATAGATCCTGTCTTTTTTAGCCATTCTGTTCACTCATAAGCTTATACTTAAGTTCTGCAAGCTGCCAGTCTACAGGATTGTCTATATCCTGTACTTCAGTTTCAGGAAGTTCCATAGGCAATATCTTACCGGCCATTATACGCTGATTTTTAACAAAACTCTCTGTTCTGAACACATAGAACTGACCCACATCATGATAATGCGGGGTCAGATCCTGACTTCTGGTATTTATGTATTCCGGCTGCCTGAACACTAAATATCCATCCCGGATCTCCATGGCCCGCTGCGGCGGGAAAGAGAATCTCACAACCGGAATAAGTGAGTCCGCATCACTTTTCTGCAAAGCTTCCACGGCTTCCTTAAGCCTGCCCGCAGTGATAAAAGGCGCAGTCGGATAGATACATGCAATAATATCGAATTGTTCACCACGCTTTTCATACTCAGCTATAACTTCATTGAGCACATCCGATGTGGTAGCATAGTCGCCCGCTGTCTGCTCACTGCGGTAAAAAGGAACCTCCGCCCCGTAACGCTTTGCGATGTCAGCTATCTCCTCATCTTCAGTTGAGACCATGACTCTGTCAAAAACTCCCGATCCTACGGCCGCCTCAATCGAATAAGCCATTATGGGCTTACCGTTAAATTCCTTGATATTTTTTCTTGGTATACGCTTGCTTCCGCCACGTGCTGTAATTATCGCAAGTGTTTTCATCTTCTGCCTACCTTCTTTCTCATATTCCTGTATGCCCATAAGAGTTTATAGTACACATAGAACTTAAGCGCACTGTCACACGCCATATCGATCAGGCGCTTTTCTTCTTTAGGCGTGCGCTCTCTGTAATATTCATTCTCCTTAAAATCCGGAAAAAATGAGAGCAACTCAGCTGTCATCGCTTTTACAAAACCCACCTTGGTCGGACGAACACAGGGCATATATGTAAAGAGTGTATTCACATAGAAAAGCTGAGTGAACTTATATTCCAGTTCTTTCTTAAACTCTTCATAAAATCCCAGTCTTTTTGCTTCCGCTATCATAAGCCTTCCGGCTTCCATCCTGTCTTCACATCTCTTGACAGAGAAAGAATGTACCGTAGAATCACCATGCTGATAATAGTAGTATAAGGGTTCCTGTATATATTCAAAATGTGTTCCGGTGAGCATATATGAATTGCCAAGAGCATTATCCTCATAAAAGATATGTTCCGGAAACCATAGTTCATTATCAAGGATGGTCTTCTTCTTAAAAATCTTTACACACAAAGAACCGCTGTCTAAAATAAGGCTTCTCTTTTTATCATGATCAAGTACCCCGACCTGATCCGATCTTCCATTGGTATCAATCTCTCCGATCTCATAGGTATGACCATGCACAATGGTATAATCACATCCCACAATATCAGCGCCCGTTTCCTCTGCTTTGCCTATCATTCTCTCATAGTAGTCGGGTACGATCCAGTCATCTGCATCTATAAATCCGATCCAGTCACCCTTTGCGGCCTTTATTCCGATATTCTTGGCTCCACCCTGGTGGAGATTGACCTCACTGTGGATGGCGCGAAACTTATCAGGATATCTTTTCTCATATTCCTGCATGATCATATACGAATCATCCGTTGAGCAATCATCCACGGCTATGATCTCATAATCATCAATCGTCTGCGCTATAAGCGAATCAAGGCAATATGTAAGTTTGTCGTCTGCCGCCATATTATAGACGGGTACAATTATGCTGAGTTTCATACTCTACCTGCAATCATGTCTGCACTTTGTCACTAAACCGTAAATTTACTGTCAATCTATGGAAAACGAAGCACGCACAGCATTGGTGATCTTCGGTATATCTGTCCTGTCACCGTATTCAACAATATAATATCCGCGATACATAAGCGAATGCCCGGTAGTTACCGCTTCAAGTTCATCCCCTGGATGTATATTGCAGTTCCAGTCCGTGAGGCTTGCTCCGTAAGCCTCAATTGCTTTTTTTATAGCCTCTCTGTCAGGAACTGTCTTCACCCTTCCTTCCATATCAAAAAAATGGATCATCAGAGGTTTTGTATATTTAGGGTCAAATGAATGATCCTCACCCATTCTGTATTTCATATACTCTTTTGCTATATCCACACCGGTCGCAAGCGGTGTAAAAAGATTATGAAGATTGTGTCCCGAAGGTCTTGCGGAAAGTTCTATGGCAAATATCCCTTTAGGGGTATCAAGTATATCTGCATGCATGAGGCATTCATTAAGGCCCATAGCGGCTACTACTCTGCTTAAATAATCCGTGATCTGTCCATGCACTTTTTCCCTAGGGTCCACACTGATATAAGCCACTGCCTGCCTATTGGGAAGAGGAGTATTTAACTTATAACGGATCAGTACGATATGAAGCCTGCCATCTGACACCACGGCATCTACACCATACTCTTCTCCATCCAGGCATTCTTCCACAATATAATCCTCATCCACGTTCTTTATATCTTCAAGGAATGCGAATAGTTCGTCCTCATCATGTGCTATCATTATTCCCCTGCTGCCCGATCCGTATCTCGGCTTTATTATGACAGGATATGTAAATGACTGACTGTCCATCTCTCCTATAACGCCGTTTTTTACCAGCTCGCAACAGCAGTTTCTAAGTCCTTTTACAGACAATGTCTTATGAAAAGCATACTTATCCGTACATAGTATCGCCATATCCTTGGATATGCCGGGCAAACCAAGCGCATCATTTACGGCACCGGTAGTTGTGAGATATCTGCCTATGGGAACAGTCTGAATCCAGTCCGTTCCAAGTTTTCCTATCACATCTATGACAGCGCTCTCATCAGTTATGTCAACCGCTATCGGTATATCTGCCGCCTCAAGCCCTGCAGCTTTGGGATTACCGTCCAAAGCTACTGTCTCTATTCCAAGCCCCTTCGCACATTCAATTGTATGTAAGGCTTCGTCCGAAGCACCTATTATTGCTAATCTCATATTTCTTATCTTCCATCTATCTTCTGCGTCATATTAAGAATCAGTCAGTTTCTGTCAAGCAATGCCTCTGCGATCCTTTCGGCTCCGTGACCGTCCGTAATGGATGCCAGCTTATCCTGTATATTGGCCAATCTGTTCTGATCAGTCATAAGTGATGTCACTTCCCTTATGACTGAAGCGATGACCCCGTTTTTATCTATAGTGGCATCACCTGCATATATCATCCGATCCGGTCCGCTCCAGTATTGTACACCGTATTTCTGATTGTCCGCCACCTGATAGAATACCGCCGGAAGCCTTATCGCCGCACATTCCGTCAGCATGGTCCCTGCCGCCACCACTGCCAGATCACATGATCGCATAAGAGCTGCCATATCCTGTACGGATTCATGTATCACAAAGCCTTTATGTAATGAAGCAGACGCTCTTATCTCTTCCTTATTCTCCACATAATCCCCAACTACCACATGCCATATAAGGCCGGATTTACATGCTTCGACCTCATCCTTACCGACACTGCTGTCATCTGCAACACTGCCGACAAGTCCCCTGTCAGCGATCACTTCCATCATCGGAAGTATCATTCCCAGGGTGTCACCTCCGCCACATGCAAGAAGAATGTCTTTTATGCCATGCCCGCCAACATCCGTTCCATGTGATCCGACATCCAGTGCAAACTGTTCTCTTAATGGTGCATACATAAGGCCAAGCAAAAGTCTGGTAGTCGTCTCACCATGCCCGCGCATATTGGCATAATCGGACGTATAATCAAACATGTCGTGATAACCGCTGTAGTTGATAAGGATATCTACAGGAAAGATCCCTTCATGCAGGTCATCTATGTATGCCGTCCTGCACACACGGCTTATTGCCTTAAAGTAATCATATGTCACCTTATAGGAATCCACTAAGAGCATATCGATTTCTCGAAGCTGTATCTGCTCTATGAGTACGGGCAGTTCGCTCTCCATATCATCCCATACAGTGTTAAGAATAATGACATTCGTGTCAGATAATTCACCTGCATTTTTGCGCAGCAGAAGAGCTGATTCTTCGTCAGCTATAAAAAAGGTCACAGACCCGCCATTTTTCACTATCGCCCTTGCTATAGTGATACAACGCATGATGTGACCTGTGGCAATTATACTGTTGGCATCTACTCTAATTCCAATCATTCTCAATATGTATTCTTAAAATGCACCGGCAAGATCAATCTATAGGACAGTTATCCTGTCCCGTATAAGGTGCATCATCCCTGCTTATTCCTTCTATCATCTCAGGTGCTATCGGTGTACCACGCTCCACATCCGTTGACGCCTTTTTTCCCAGTATCAGATCATAATACATGGTATGCATGCCCACACCCGGTCTTACGGATCTCACATTATCAGTTGAGATCACTTCACCTGCCTTAATATCAGCTACCGCAAAAAGCGAGCGACTGCCTTCTCTTTCCTCGATCTGCTTGTCCGTAAGCTCATAAACTTCAGATCCGGCAGCCTCTTCCGCTATGCGAACATCCCTTACCATAGCGGTAAATTCATCAGGTTCCATCGAAAAAGCATCATCCACTCCACCGCCTTTACGATCAAGGGTTAAGTGTTTCTCTATCATCTTACCGCCCATGAATATACTTCCGACGGGCACTACACTTCCTATTGTATGATCGGATAGTCCTACAAGACAGCCGTGCTCCTCTGCCAGAGTCTTCATCACCTGCAGATTGACCTGGCTGTAAGGTGTGGGGTATGAGCTCACACATTTAAGAAGGATGATCTGATCGTTACCCTCTTCCTTACAGACTTTAAGTGCTCTCTCTATATCCGATCTGTATGCTATACCGGTCGCAAATATGACCGGTTTACGCTTTGACGCTACTTTGCGTATAAGAGGAATATCGTTGATCTCGTAACTTGCGATCTTGTATGCCGATACTCCCATATCTTCCAAAAAATCCACCGACGTAGGATCAAAAGGAGACGAAAAACATTCAAGGCCAAGCTTTTTTGCTTCTTCCTTAAGCTTAGGCTGCCATTCCCACGGTGTATATGCCTCCTTATACAGATCATAAAGTGTTCTTCCTGCCCACATATTGTTGTCGGAAGTACGAAAATACGGTTTGTCACTGTCTATCGTAAGCGTATCGGCCGTATATGTCTGCAGCTTGACAGCATCTGCTCCCGCTTTGGCTGCCGCATGAATGATCTCTACGGCTCTGTCATAATCTCCGTTATGATTGCCCGATATCTCTGCAACGATATATGCCGGGCATCCGTCCCCTATGAATTTGTCGCCTATCTTAAATCTACGACTGAACATTATATGCTGCTCCCTCAGATGTTTCTGTCATCCGACAGCGGATTATTGATACCATAAGTCTCTGTGATCTCACGAACAACTTTAAGCCCCTCATTTTTGCCGTAACTGTATATCCCTGGCATCGGGCGGCTTAAGAAAAGTGCGGGCGATTCGGTCATCGAATACGCACCTGCATTATGGAATGCTAACGCATCTCCTATCTTCGGCTCATCAAGTGTCACCTTACGCACCAAAATATCTGCAAATGTGCACAATGATCCGCACACCTTCCAGTTCTCATCCGAATAATCCACTGCTCCGATCGACATTTCGGATCCCTTATCGTCTGACTCCGTATGGATCAGATCCATGAGCGGAACCCTCATGGCCATATTCTGGCCATAGTAATTGACATGATGTATGCCGCCATCAACTATAAGGATATTGGTATCGGCACATCTCTTCATATCATCTATTGTCGTAAGATATGTCATACAGCTGTATGCGAAATATCTTCCAAGCTCTATTCCGACTTTATAGTCTATATCTAACCCTGCAATGTATCTAACAAGCTCCGTCAGACTGTCATATACATGTTCATGATCATCGCCCTCAAAATACGGAACCGCAAGACCTGCACCATATTCCAAAAGTTTCGGAGAAAAACCGTATTCCTCCTTTAATCCCTTTATAAATTCAGTCAGATACTCCAGTTCCTCTATATCTTTGTCGATCTTCTTTTTCTGCGTACCGGTGAAATAGTGAATACCTATAGCGTCAATACCGTCAGTATGAATACTGTCGTCTATAACGAATCTGACTTCCTCTTCGGACATGCCAAACTGCGCTCCACCGGACAGTCTCGGAAGTACTTTAACTGATCTGCCTACCCCTGCCACATAATCTTTTACAATATTATACTGTCTGATCGATTCAAGAGTGACTATATCCACGCCGTATTCGATCGCATCATGTATATTCTCTTCGGTCTTATTGACACCGGAAAAAATAATCTTCTCACCCGGTATGGCAAGGCCTTTACATATCTTAAGTTCCCCCGGCGAACATACTTCAATATGGCCTGTCTTCTCAGACATGATATCCGTGATAAGCGCATTGGCTTTCATCGCATAACAGAGGCCTACTCTGTCTCCTGCTATATCGGATACGATACTGCATACCCTGTCCACATGGGCATTAAGATCATCCTTATTAAGAATATAACACGGAGTCTTTATCGCTCCGATTTTTAAAAGAACTTCCGTATCGGTCCTGTTCATCGGTATCCTCTATGCATTCTTAAGCTTCTGCACCAGTTCCCACATGGCAGCCGCCGAGTTAAAGTTCTCGGGCAAAAGATCTGCAACGTTGATCTCTATATCGAACGCATCATTAAACTCACCAACGATCGTGATGATGTCAAATGAATCAAGTATCCCGCCATCTATAAGGGATGTCTCGCTTGCAAAATCAAGATCCGGTCTGACTTCTTCAAGTATCTTAATCAATTCTTCCATAACTATAAAACCTCCAAATTCTATAACTTCGATGCCAAATACACTCTGTCTATTTTACCGTTCTTATTAAGCGGTAATCTGTCGTACCTTTTGTATACATTAGGCCACATGAACTTCTGAAGCTTTAGGGATATTTTCTTAACTATATCTCTCTCAAGTTCCTTATCCGTGGCAAATACATCAGCGCCTTCACCCGTCTGATAGAAAAGGACTATCTTCTCCCTTACTTTGTCGAATGCACATACGGCTGCATCAATATAATCTATGGCACAAACTGCCACTTCTATCTCGCCAAGCTCTATCCTGTGTCCCATGTGCTTGATCTGATAGTCTTTTCTGGATGTGAATCTTAAAAGTCCGTCATCTCCATAGTAACCAAGGTCGCCGGTATGATATATTCTCTCAGGATACTTATCGGTAAGCGGACTGGCTGCAAAACTCTCCGCAGTCTTATCAGGCGCTCCGTAATAGCCAAGCGCAAGGCTGCTTCCTCTTACGCATATCTCCCCTTCTTTTCCGCTCTCTGTAATGGGAGTACCTCTTTCCGGATCAAGTAAGAGTATCTGTGTGTTTCTGAAAGGCACTCCTATAGGAAGAGCCTCATCCACAGCATATTCCCTGTCTATGATATAGTAGCTGCAGTTACACGTGATCTCAGTCGGTCCGTAGAGATTGACATACACTGCACCGGGAACATTCTCCTTCCAGTAATTGAGTACCTTCACAGGCATGATCTCGCCGGAGAACATTATAAGCTTCGGTCTGTCAGTCTGTATCTGTGAAAAAGTCTTGAAATTCTCTACGATTCTCATGGCTGATACAGCCCAGATCATCGTATTGATATCATTTTCATTAATATACTCTATAAGCTTGAGCGGCATGGAGAAAAGTGCCTTGGGAATGACTGTCACCGTACCGTGATTATAAAGCGCATCATATATATCCTTAACCGATACATCAAAATCAAACGGCGCCTGATTGCCAAAATTAAGATTATCCGGAAAAGGAAAAGTGATCGCAAACTGTTCTACAAGATCTATCACCGATCTGTGACTGATGAGCACTCCTTTGGGCTTACCCGTTGATCCGGATGTATATATGGCATATAAAGGATTGGTGTCTATGTGATTGGTTCTGATAACGGACAATACATCCTCATCTGCGTCAGAACAGACTGCCTTCTCATAATCAGTTACATCAAGCCCTTCTATCGTCTGGCCCGCAGAGCTTAGGATCATCATCGGCTTAAGATCTGCAAATATCGTATCTATCCTCTCTTTTGGCATGTTCACATCGATCGGAACATAGAAGTTGCCACTATATACGATACCAAAAAATAAGATGATACTTCTGATATTTCGATCTATGCATACCGCCACCGGTTTAGGCAGATGTGTCGTTGCCGCAAGTCCTGACTCCACCCCTGTATGAGTGAGGATATATCCTGCTATACTCCTTGCCCTTTCATATAATTCTTTGTATGTAATGCTTTCATTTTCGTCCCGCAGTGCCACTCTGTCAGGATTATCCCTGACATTGTCTTCAAGCATTTCCAAGACATTGATATACATATGATTCTCCTTAGAATTCCATCTTCGAATAATCGATCTCAGGATGCATGATTCCGGGCCTACCGTCTATGAAGACCATCCTCTTACCATTATTATTCTTAATATCATCCACTATAAAGTCCTGCATTCCATGCAGGTCAAAAACAAGGCACCTGAGTGTATCGTCATACATCATCTTCTTAGCTATTCCAAGTGATTCCACAAGTCTGTAATCATCACCTTCATGAAATGTATGAACAGCAACCTTTAAATTATATGGTCTTACATGCATACTGTACGTGCGTACATCGGTATGACCGTCTCTGTCTGTATATTCGCCTGTATATGACTTATCAAATCTGTAGGGAACTTCGCACACGGCTTCGCTGTGATGCAATTGGGTACATGAGTCCCCATCGATATTACCGAGACTTAGCTGCTTGGCATTATACATATAGAGCAGATCAAACGGAGTATCCTTGCCGAATGCCGACTTATTGTCATATCTTATAAGTTCGTCTGTAAGCTTTCCCCAGACCATCCATGAATATATAGGATGTGCCGTCCTTACAAAATCATCTCTTCTAAGTGCCACATTGCCCAGTGCACCTACACGGCTTACGCTTCTTTTAATATCAAAACTTATCCCTTTGCAAAAATCCCAGTTAAATGTACGTATCAGAACGGTTCCGTTCTCACCTACGGTCTCTTTGAGACTGTCAATAAGATGATCCGCATTAAACTCAAGGCCCTTCTTTTTACAGTAGAGCATGATTCCTGCCAGGTCGGAGGCTACATCTATGACATCTCCTTCATGTATGTCCATTCCTCTATATAGATCGGTATATTTAAGTTCCACTTATCCTACGCCTCAATAAGATCAGCCGCCGCAAGCTTATCTATAATGTCCGTTATCTCGTCCGGATGTGCTCCGATTATCTCACACAGATCGATAAGATCGTTCCTTCCGTCGGCATACGATATCACATCCCTCTGTGTCATGATGACATCATATGATCCTTTCCTGCTGATATCGGGATACAGTCCTCTCTTGCCAAGCTGCGGCTCACATGCCACCTTCATGCGGTAATATCTGTTGTGTTCAAGCATACGTATAAGAGCCGTAATCGCATCAAAACTTCCCTGATATCCCTGTTGTGACACAAATGTCATATCGTCTGCAGATGTATGATACTCAGGAAATTCTCCGAACTTTGACCTACAGAAACATACAACAGGCAGATCAACGCCCGCTGAATTATACTGTCTTTCATCTGATCCCCTCTCTCTGAAGGGATAATCCGTATAATGATCTGTGTGCTTAAGTATCTGTATCAGAGCACGGTCTGCCAGAGTATCACCGTATTTGGAACGTACAATGGAATAATCCTTATCGTCTCCCACACAGGATAAGACAAAACCGGCGTCCAAGTGTTCCTTAAGATACTTCACATGATCATCCTGACTTAAGTATGTGATAGAGCCTATGGTTTCAGGAACAAATACGAACCTGTATGTATATCTTCTGTCTGTCATCGAAGCAACGTATCTGATGAGTTCAGCGGATAAAGCCAATCCCGAACATTCATTATTGGCCATTGACGGATGACAGAAGTATGTGGAAAAAAGTATCTCTCTGTCTGTCTCACCCTTTATCACCACATCCGCATAAGTCAGACTGCCTTCAATAAGTTCGCTGTCGATATACATGTGATACCGACCTTCCGGAAGTGAGTCCAACTGATTCTTTGACATACAGAATCCGTATCTCTCCTTATAGTATGATGTGACATAAGGTATCACATCCGGCTGTTTGTCCTCAACATATACGTGTTTCTTAAGTTCATCAAGGCTTACCCATTCATCAACAGGTGTGGAATATCCGAGCACATGAAGATTGTGATCCTTAATATCTATGATATGATTGCCTTTTTCATCCTCAATATATGCCTGTCTTATCACCCATTCCTTGGGAACTGTCCAATCAAATACCTGCGTCCCCGTAGGTACTTCATATACACTAAAAGCCGGAGGATCATATCCTTCGGCAGGTTTCTTTATGTATTCTTCTATATCCTTAAGAGTATCTCTCACTCCCTGACCCGTAAGACTTCTGAAATATGGAAATATCTTCGCAGTCAGATCATACATTCTCTTTCCGGCATTGTCTGTATTCATATCTGTCCTTACTATACGGTCTTAAGCAGTTCCTTGATCTGATCAACTGAGAGCCACTCCGTATTATTACCCGAACTGTATGAGAAGCCCTGTTCAACAGGTTTTCCTCCCGGGATAGGCAACTGTCTGTCATTCCATGTCATCTGCGGATATACTATAAAATGCTTATCGTATTCATATGTCGTAAGCGAATCTTCTACC
>JAEEGL016025187.1_pt1 | contig 12353 bp, 12 predicted proteins | sample 9134231 | NCBI WGS metagenome assembly JAEEGL01 (sample SAMN16246548, study PRJNA631951) | gut metagenome | biome: gut microbiome; feature: rumen; material: fiber-attached | host: Bos | place: Iran: Karaj | collected 2018-10 | reverse complement strand
GGAGTGCCCAACTTGTGGTAATACACCTTCTGGAACTCGTTCTTGGACGACTTGGCATCCTCGGGGGCGTCATAGCCGCTGTAGAAGAAACCGTCACCCAGCCACTGGGCATCGGTGAATTTGGCCCACACGATGTGGTCATCCAGCACGCGGTCTTCTTTCAAGTCCTTGACATAAATCTCGTTCCAGTCACTGCCGCTGCGGGTGATGATGTAAGCCAGGTAGCGGCCGTCGTTGGAGAAATCCAGCTGCTGCAGCGCCACCGTGCCGTCCTCGCTCAACGTGTTGGGATCGAGCACCATCTTGTGGTTGCCGTTCTTGTCATACTCGTAGAGTACGCTCTGGTTCTGCAGACCGTCGTTCTTGAAGAAATAGAATTTGTCCTTCACCTTGAACGGTGCGCCCATCTTCTCGTAGTTGGCGAGTTCGGTGATGCGCTTCTTCACGTCCTTGCGGAACGGGATCTTGTTCAGGTAGTTCTGTGTCACCTTGTTTTGGGCAGCAACCCAAGCCTCGGTCTCGGCGCTGCGGTCATCCTCGAGCCAGCGGTAAGGGTCGGGAACCTGGGTGCCGAAGTAAGTGTCTACTGTGTCCACGCGGCGCGTGTCAGGGTAATTGATGCGAGCCTGCATCGTCATAGCCGATGTTGCTATCAATGCGCTCATGAGTAAAATCCTTTCTTTTCTCATTGGTTCGATTAGTATTTGGTTATTGGTTTGTAAACTGGGAGTTACTGCTCGAGGGTGGCGATGACGTTAATGAGGGTCTGGCCGACCTCGGCAAGCGTGGAGGCGCTGAGGTGACTCATGGTGTCGTCGATAGTGTGCCACACGGGGCAGAAGCCGGACTCGCTGTTGCTGCGCAAGTCGATGATGTCGATGCAAGGAATGCCTGCGTTGTTGATGAACACATGGTCGTCGGTCACGGCACCGCCCTGTGCGTTGATAAAGTGGTTGCCCGCAGCGTTCTTCCAGACGAGGTCGACGAAACCGCCACCATATTGTGCCGAGTAGTATTCACGCGTGAAGGTGGCGTCAGGGTCACCCACCATGTCGAGCAGGATGCCGAACAGGGGTTTATAGCCCACCACATGCGGGTTCCTTGTCCAGTATTGAGTGCCCAGACCCCAGGATTCCTCGTTGTCGGTGATGCCCATGTCCTCGGCATCCACCAGCAGGATGTCAACGCCCAGTGTAGTGCCCTCGGCCTTGAGTTGGCGCGCCAGTTGCAGCAGTACTGCCACACCGCTGGCTCCATCGTTGGCTCCCAAGACGGGTTTATTGTGGTTGGCAGGGTCGGGATCGTTGTCGGCCCAGGGACGTGTGTCCCAATGTGCCAGCAGCAACAAGCGTTGTTCGGCATCGGGGTTGATGACGCCGATGATGTTCTTGATGCCCAATGACTTGCCTTGGCCCGTCGTCACATTGCCATGTTGAACGATGACCGTGTCGCACGACTCCTGCAAGGTGGTGGTGAGCCACTCGGCACACTTGGCATGAGCCGGGGTCGCGGGCACGCGAGGGCCAAAGTCGCATTGCTGCTTGGCCAGAGCCAGGGCGGCTTGTCCGTCAAACGGTGTGTTGTGTCTGTCGTTCTGCGTGGTGGTTTCGGTAGAAGCAGAGGTTTCTTGGGTAGATTGCCCCTTACCACCGCAAGTCATCATCACGGTTGCCAGCACAATATATAATAATGTCATTTTCATAGTGAAAAAAGAAGATGCGGTATGTCTTGTTCCGCTGTGATGCGGATACGACATACCGCATCCTTTAAATACGTTGTTGTTGAGATGCAGTCGTTGATTACTTCTTGGCCTCTTCCTTGGCAGGAGCTGCGGGAGCCTCCTTAGCGGGAACTTCCTTGGCAGCAGCTTCCTTGGCGGGAGCAGCAGCGGCAGGAGCCTGCTCGGCGGGAGTGCCGAAGTTGGGAGCCTGAGTCTCGCTGGTGGGTAACTTCTTGATTTGGGGAGCGCCCTCAACGATGCTGGGAGCGGTCACGAATGCCGAAGCAATGCTCAGCACGCAGATGAAGATTGACAGACCCCAAGTGGCCTTCTCAACAAAATCGGTGGTCTTGCGCACGCCGGCGAACTGGTTATAGTTGCTCATGTTGGCAGCCAAGCCGCCACCTTTAGATTTTTGAATAAGGATGACACCGACCAACAGAATCGATGCGATCACGATCAGAATTGCAAAAATAGTGTACATTTTTTCTTATTTTTCGTTATTTAGTGTCTCATTTAGGACCAATTTGGTCAAAAATCGAATTTGGTCTGCAAAGTAAATACTTTTTTCTGGATATTTCAAACTTAAACCCTTAATAATTTCAAGAGCCTGCGAATATTTGTTTCGGGCGATGTACATTTGCGCCAGACTCTCGCTGAGCATCGAGTCATCATTTTCGGTGGGATCCTCGATGATGTCTTGAGCGATTTCGGCCTTCTTTTCCTCGTTGACAGGCGTGTTGATGGGCACCTGTGCAGCCTGTTCGCTCAACTCCATTTGTTGGGCGATGAATTTGTCGATGAGTTCGTCTTGTGCGTCATCGGTTGCAGCACGACTGCCTCCCTGCTCTTGCTCTTGAGCTGCGAGCACATCGGCATAGTCGGGCTGCGGGTTGAAGATGGCGCGCGTGATGGCCTCGATTTCCCCCGGACTGGTCTTGCCGTAGTTGTCCAGGAAACGGTCGATGGTCGTGATTGTGTCAAGGCTCTCTTGCTCGGCGTGTTCGGCCGGATAGAAGCCGGTCAATGCATCGGCGTCCTCGCCCAACATGAGGGCCAGTGCCTGGCGGTCAGGAAAAGCGATGGCAAGTCGTGCCAGCACGTCCTCATTGTCCTTGATGCCGTTGCTTTTGAGATACATCAAGGCGGGCAACACACTGTAGGGCGCGTCTTGCTCGGCGGCCTCCAGCCATTGCCTGGACAACTGGCCGTTGTCATTCTGCCGATTTTTGATATCCTCAATCCATCCCATCGTTTCTGGTCTTTTTTAGTCCCTAGTCCTTAGTCCCTAGTCCTTAGTCCTTAGTTAGTCCTTTAACTTGAATCCGTCTTACCAGTCACCCAGTGTCGCGTTGAAGATCAGGTCGGCCAGATCCTTGCAGATTTGATTGCACAACTCATCCTGCACGTCGACCAGCAACTCGCTGCTCGAGAAGTCACGATAGGCGCTGAACGACAAGTCTTTTGACAGACTCTGGTTCTTGTTGTTGATGTACTTGACCTTGACGGTGATGGTTAAGCGAGTCTGACTGGCGTAGGCATCCTCGCCCACGGCCTGTGGTGACAGTTGGTAGTTGGTAATCTCGCCCTCCATGCGCAGGTCGGCGTTGTTGCTGTCAACGACGCGCAAACGAGTCTGCTGGGCAATCATGTCGGTCATGCGGTTCTCGAACATCGACTGCAATGGCGGATAGACCAATGCCGCACGGATGGGGAACTCGCCGAACGAGATTGTCTTGTAGACGTTATAGTCTATCGACGCACCGTTGAGCGTGTATCGGGGGATGCACGCTTGCCAAGCCATCGAGGCGACAGCGATTGCTAAGATGATGAAAAGCCGTTTCACTGCCGTTCCAGGTTGTATTGCTTGATTTTGCGGTACAGAGTGCGCTCTGAGATGTTCAGCTCCTGGGCGGTGAGTTTGCGGCGACCGTTGTTGCGGCGCAGGGCTGTCTCAATCGTCTCGCGCTCGGTCTCGTCCAGTGTTTTCACCGTCTCTCCCTCCACGTCCAGGGCCACCTCGTCGACGCGTCCCAGGTCATGCGGCGTGTGCTGCATGTTGTGATAGGGTGAAGCCACGTCCAAGTCGTTTGCATTGTTGGAGAACTCCAGCATAGGGTTGGACTCGCGCTTGAGCTCATGGACAGTCGAAGACACGTGCGATGAGGTGCCGATGCCGTCGATGCGGCTCTTGAGTTTCTCGATTTCGGCCTTCATCGACAGGATGAGTGAGAACAGTTGTTCGCGTTCGACGTTATAGTCAAAGTTGGGCTGTGACTGCACAACCAGCGCGGTCTCGCGGCTGTCGGGCATATACAGGCGCAGGGTTGCTGCATCAACGGTGTTGCCGCTCTCGAACAGGGCGACCTGCTCGATGACACTCTTGAGTTGTCGCACGTTGCCGGGCCAGTGGTAGGCCAAGAGCAGACGATGAGCGTCCTCGGAGAAGGTCACCTCGCTGGTGCGGTTCTCGTTGATGAAGTTGCGCAGGAACAGTCGTGACAGCAAGATGATGTCGTTGCCACGGTCGCGCAATGGCGGCACATTGATTTGCACCGTCGAGAGGCGGTAGTACAAGTCCTCGCGGAACTTGCCGTCCTTGACTGCCTGGAGCATGTCCTTGTTGGTGGCAGCCACCACGCGGATGTTGGTCTTGCGCACCGTGCTGTCGCCCACGCGCAGATATTCACCGTTTTCCAGCACGCGCAGCAGACGGGCCTGGGTGCTCATGGGCATCTCGGCCACCTCGTCCAGGAAGATGACGCCGCCGTCGGCCTCCTCAAAGTAACCCTTGTGGTCGGCGATGGCACCGGTGAACGAGCCCTTGACATGGCCAAAGAGTTCGCTGTCGATGGTGCCCTCGGGGATAGCGCCGCAGTTCACGGCGATGTATTTCTTGTGCTTGCGAGGGCTGCTCTCGTGGATGATTTTGGGGAAGGACTCCTTACCCGAGCCGCTCTCACCGATGATGAGCACGCTCAAGTCGATGGGCGCCACGAGCATGGCGCGGCGAATGGCGGCAATCAGCGCGGGTGATTCGCCCACGATGCCGAAGCGCTGCTTGATGGCGCGGATGGTGCTTTCGTTTATTGTTGCCATTTTTTCATTTTATAAGTTTCAGCTTTCAGGAATTTGCCCAGTTCTTCGGGCGTCGTGTACTGCGCGTACTCCTCGGGCATGATGGGGTCATGCACGCTGACGCGAAAATCGTAGTTCTTGCGGCGGAAAACCTCGGCAGGAAGTCGCAGTGTGCGCAGTTTCCAGCTGATAAGGCCCAGTATGAGCGAGAACCAGCTGTTGTGCCCGTGGATGTAGATGGGAATGACGGGCACCTTGAGTTTTTGGATCAGGCGCATGATGACGGGCTGCCACTCACGGTCCTCAACACGCAGGTGTCGGTTCAGTTTGCTCACCGCTCCGGCAGGGAAAAATCCCATGGGGTGACCAGCCTTGACGTGCTTCATCGTGTCGCTGATGCCTTGCATCGACACAGCTCGCTTGGCAGGATCATCGCTTGCCAGGGCATCGACAGTGATGAAATTGGGCATCATGCCACCGATCTTGCTCAGCAGCATATTGACCATGAACTTGTAGTCGGGTCGGCGTGTGCCGATGATGTGAATCATCATCACGCCGTCGATGGCGCCGAACGGGTGGTTAGACACCGTGATGAAAGGCCCCTCGGGCAGGTTATCGAGCACCTCGCCGTTGCTGAAGCTGATGGTCGCGTTCAAGTCCTTCATGAAGCCGGTGCAGAAAGGTACACCCGGTGTGTGGCAATTGTGACCGTGAATCCAGTTCACATCGTCGATGTCTAACAGGTGGAATAGCCATTTCACCAGTTTGGGCTTGCCGTCAAAGAACGGCACCATCTTGCGGATGTCATCATAGTCCAGGATATCGGGCTTGACAGGTGGCGTGGTCTGCTCCACAGGTTCTTGTGCCGCTTGTTGATTGATGGTTTCTTGTTGTATTTTGGTTTGTTCCATTGTACTCGTTTTTATTTCGGGATGCAAAATTACAAATAATCTCGGGGACTGACACAAAGAAATTGTTAAAAAGTGACATTTTGGCAGATTTTCTCATTTGCTAGCTGAAAAGCTCGTTTGGCGAAAGCGGTTTTTGATGTTTTGAGTTGCGGGGGCTTTGGAAATACCGTAACTTTGCACCTTGAAGGCGACAGTTCAAGGAATTTCATCAGTCGGTGGAGAAATCAAGGTTTACAGTGGCATTGCTGAAGTGGTTTGCGGTCCATGGCCGTGAGCTGCCGTGGCGCGGCATCGGTGATGCTTATGGCATCTGGGTGAGCGAGGTGATTCTGCAACAGACGCGCATCGACCAGGGTACCGAGTACTGGCTGCGTTTCATGGAGCGCTTTCCCACAGTCGAGGCGCTTGCCGCCGCCAGCGAGGACGAGGTGTTGCGCCTGTGGCAAGGCCTGGGCTATTACAGCCGTGCGCGCAACATGCACGCTGCAGCCCGTCAGATTGTTGCTCAGGGCGGTTTTCCCACAACAATAGAGGGTTTGCGGTCCTTGAAGGGGGTGGGGGACTACACCGCTGCTGCTGTGGGCTCGATGGCCTTCGGCTTGCCTGCGGCAGCTGTTGACGGGAACGTCTATCGTGTGCTGGCTCGCCACTATGGCATCGACGTGCCCATCAACACCACGCGAGGCAAGCACACCTTTGAAGCCTTGGCTCAGGAACTGTTGCCTCATGACCGACCCTCGGACTTCAATCAGGCGATGATGGATTTCGGCGCCACCTGGTGCACACCGCGTGCACCGCGTTGCATGGACTGCCCGGTTGCTGTGACGTGTGAAGCGCTCCGTTCGGGAAGAGTCGAGAAGTTGCCTGTTAAAGAGAAAAAAATGAAGATCCAGGAACGTCGTTTTTCCTATATCTATGTCCGTCATGATGGCAAGACTGCGTTGCGTCGCCGTCCAGCAGGCGACATCTGGCAGGGCCTGTGGGAGCCGTTGTTCATCGAGGGGTGCCCGTTGCCCGATTTGGGTTGCCCGCTAACGTTGTTGGCCCACGATGTGAAGCATGTGCTCACCCACCGTGTGCTGCTTGCCGACTTTTACCTCGCTGAGCCTGAAAGCAAACCCATTCTTCCTGCCGCTTATCAATGGGTGGATGAGCAGGAGATCGACAACTATGCCTTGCCTCGCCTGGTTGAGAAACTGATTGCTAGGCTTGAAAACAGGAAGCGGCCTCATGATGATGAAGACCGCTCCTGATGTGATGAATCGGGAAAAGAATTCCCTGGTTTATTCTTCGATTTCAGCAGGATTGACGTCAAAGACGTAGGTCCTGAGCCTCTCGCTTTGCCGCACAATCTTGCCCTCCATTCTTGCGCGCACCAGGTGCAATTTGCAGGTCAGGTGATCTTCGCGTCCACTGTACATGGAGTAGTAACGATAGTATAGCTCGTCGCAAGCATCGATGACAGCCTGGTCGTTGCCCTGAATGTCGGGCTTGGGATAGACGGCGCGTATGACCTCCCTCATCATGTCACGAGGGTTGTAGTAGCGGTCGATCAGATCGGTGGAACTGTTGATGAGAAATTCCTCTTCGACCTCGACATAGTAGTCGATAACAGAGGCCGACGGCTCGTCGTCACCACACGAAGTCATGACCATGGCTCCGAGCGCCAAGATAGAGCACAGCAAGAAATGCCGTGCGCCACGTGAAAACTCTTTATAGTGCATCATTTCAGCGTTGTTCTTCTTTCTTTATCTTTTGTTCGATTTTGGCGGGCTTCTTGATTGTTCGCGAGATGGGCATGATTTTCATCATCTTCTTGCAGCTTCCCTTGATCTCGGCAGCAGTGGCTTTGTGAGAGGGGGCCTTAGTCATCTGGGCCTCGGCAAGTTCCATGTTGATGATGGTGGTGAGGTCATCCATGTTGATCACACCGTCATGGTTTGCATCCAGGTCGTTCTGCTGTGTGGCGTTCAAGGTGGGAGCAGCGTTGTTGTTGAGCAGATACTCGATGCAACGCTCATGGAGCGTGTTGGCGTTTGAAACGAGCGCCATGGCTCCGATGCAGAATAAAAGTGTAAAGATTTTTTTCATATTCGTCAGCAATTTAATGTGTTAATATCTATAGATAAATTGTGATGTCGTCATTGAACCATCTGATCAACATTGGGCGGCAGGATTCCAAAATGATAGACCTTGAGCGAGCGGCTGTTCTTGACAATCATGCCGTCCATTTTGGTGCGATAGAGTTTCACCACGCAGACGGTCTTTTTCTCCAAGTGTCCGTACATGCGCTTGTAATCGTGATAGATGCTGTCGAGCGCCGAGATGACGGCGGCATCATTGCCCACAAGGTCATTCACCGGATAGGTCCTGCGCAAAGTTTGTTGCATGCGCGTGATGGTGGTGTAGAGCACATTGGACTCCTCATGGTCGCTCATTGTGCCCTGCTGCTCGTCATCCTCGGATGCCTTGTAGGCAATCTCGGACTGGATATCCAAATAGTAGCCCACCAACAAGGGCTCGTCGCTGCCACATGAGGGTGCCGACAGCACAAAGGCTATCAGCAACATGATGACCATCAGTGGTCTGGGCAGTGCAAAATATGTTTTTTTGTCTTGTGCCATAGTCAGTCAAGTTCATTAGACGATTCAAGTGCAGATTGTGTTGCAAAGGTAAAAGTAAAAAACCGCATTTGCAAGAAACAATTGTAAAAATAACTGAAATGCCGACAATTGCGCTGAAATAATATTATCTTTGTGCGGAAACGTAAATTAGCACGAAGTATTGATATGGCAAAGACGTTGTTAGCGTTGATTATCGCGTTTGTGACGCTGGAGTTTGTGGTGAGCAGTGTGCTGTCGTGGCTCAACACGCGCTGGATGTCCCACCCTGTGCCGCCCGAACTGGAGGGCTTGTATGACGAGGAGAAGTACCGCAAGCAGCAGGAGTACATGCGCACCAACAAGCGCGTGTCGCTAATCGCACGTTGCGTGTCATTCGGATTGACGCTGGTGATTTTGGGGTTCGGTCTGCTGGGGTGGCTCGACAACCATTGCAAGTTGTGGACCGATGTGCCTGTGTTGCAGGTCATCCTGTTCCTGGTGATTTTCAATCTGTTCAACACCGTCATCGCTTTGCCGTTCAGCTACTATTCGACTTTTGTTATCGAGGAGCGCTTCGGGTTCAACCGCACGACGCACAAGACCTTTTGGCTCGACACGCTCAAGTCCTTCGTCGTCTCTACCGCGTTGAGTGCCGTGCTCATGGCCGTGGTTTACTGGCTGTATCAGACCTTTGGGCAGCAGTTCTGGATTTGGGCCACGCTGGTGTGCGCCGTGTTCATCGTCTTTTTCTCGTTGTTCTACAGCAACCTGATTGTGCCGCTGTTCAACAAGCAGACCCCGTTGCCCGATGGCGAGTTGCGTGACGCCATCACCAGCGCGCTGAAGAGTTTCGGCTCCAAGTTCAAGGACATCTACATCATCGACGGCAGCAAGCATTCGACCAAGGCCAACGCCTATTTCACAGGCTTCGGCCCCAAGAAGCGCATCGTGCTCTATGACACCCTGCAAGACCAGATGACCAATGACGAGATTGTCGCCGTGCTGGCTCATGAGTTCGGGCATTACAAAAACCATGACACCTTCAAGAACATGATTATCAGCATCGTGACGATAGCGGTGAACTTGTTCATTTTCTCGTTACTGGTGAGCAATCCAGACTTGCCTGCGGCGTTGGGCGGCACCGCTCCGTCGTTCATCCTCGCTCTCGTGGCGTTCTCGCTGCTGTTTTCGCCCATCGACTTGTTGCTCAACCCGATTGGCAGCGCCATCTCGCGCCGTGCCGAGTACCGTGCTGACGCTTTCGCTGCCAGTCATGGCCACGGGGAGAACCTCATCAGTGGCCTCAAGAAACTGGCTCGCCATGGCCTGAGTAACCTCACGCCGCACCCGCTGGTGGTGTGGTTCAGCTACAGCCATCCCACCCTGGCGCAACGCATCCGGGCCATTAGGGGATAGTTGGCTTACGAACAACTGAATAGTCTGAATTATCTGAGGGCATCCGCGTTCAAATTTTAAACGGCGAATTAAACGGATTTTTGGCATCCGCGTTCTTTTTGTTGAAAACAACTGGAACAACTAAGACAATTGGGCATCCGCGTTCTAATTTTGAACGGCGAATTTAACGGATTAAACTAATGGCATCCGCCTTCACACACCTCGCTTCTCGGCGGGCGAAAAGCCCGCATATCCCCGTACACTATACACCATACACTGCGGGCCGTTGGCCCGTCTATTTCCGTCAAAAAGCAATGGGTGATTTTGGGGGTGGTTTTTGTAATGTGTTGATATTCATGGCTTCTTGTTTTTTGTTGTTATTACAGGGGGTGGTGCGGAAATGATAAAGAAAGTTAAAAGCTATTTCAGCACCTCACGCTGCAAAGGTACAATCGCGGTACTGGGATGACAATGGCAAAAAGGTTTTTTTCTTAGTCCTTAGTTGGCATCCGCGTTCTTTTTTTTCAACAACTGAATGGTCTGAATGTTCTGAGGGCTGCCGCGTGGTTTTTTTCATCGGCGAATTAAACGGATTGTACTGATTTGGGCATCCGCTTTCATTTTGATTTAAACGCTGATTACGCGAATTTTACGGATTTTGGCATCCGCGTTCTTTTTGTTGAAAACAACTGGGACAACTAAGACAATTGGGCTTCTATGGTCCTTTTTACCTCACGCTAAGACGCTAAGGCGCTAAGTATTTGGGGGCTGCCGCGTTTGGTTTTTTAAAAAAGACATTCGCACCCCAGTCGATGGGATGCGGATGTCAAATAGAATTGTCTTTGCGCCTTAGCGTGAGGCTAATGCGGATGCCTCACTTCTGACTTTTGACTTCTAACTCCTGACTCCTAACTTACTTCCTTGTTTGGGTGAGCAGACAGTTGATCAGGTCTGTCAGGTCGTCCATGCCGACCTTGCCGTTGGCATCTATGTCGGCATTCGTCATGTTGATGCTAGTGGTGACGTTCAACAAATAGTTGATCAGCGCGGTCAGGTCGTCCATCGTCACTCGGCCGTCAGTGTCCACGTCACCTGCCAGCGTGAAGTTGCTCTCGTTGTAGCGCATGCCCTTGTAGATGATCTCGCCGTTCTTGATGACATGGCTCAGACCGCACCACTCCTGATACTCGGCATTGGGGTCAGGCTTGCGTGTGAGCGGCGTCAGCAGATCACCCATGTCATAACTGTCAAAACCAATGCCCTCAACCACATAACCCAACTGCTTTCCGTTCTTACTAAACACCTCACGGTTGCAAAGGTAACCATCAGTCATGATGGGATCAATCTTACCACCGATTATTATATCATTGTGATAATACAAATAGTAGCTTTCACAAAACCCAAGTTTCATTTGATAATACAACATTTTTTCTTGATTCAAGTTAATCATGTTGCGACCTTGACTGACGACTTGGTTCCATGGCTCATTGCGGAAAAAGTAGATGTTCGCATTATTTTCCCTCAAACCGGCAACAAGGCTGTCATTCTCCACATCAAGCTCGTGGTTAAGGCCTTCATAACGGTACAAGGCTTTGTAGGTGTAGCCTTGATTATCTTTCTCGGGATGGTTGCCCTTGAACTCATAGGTGTAATAAGAGCATGTCGTGTCCCCGTGATTGACTGTCACCCGCTCGTACACCCACTTCACACCCTCACGGATCAGAGGCATATACCTGTCCTCAGAATAATTCTGAGGATAGATGATTTCGTCGTTCTCGATGACTTTTTCAAGATCGAAATAGTCACCATATGGTGGCGTTTCATCTGATAACATGAACCCAAGCGGATAACATTTCGGATAATGCCAACCAATGCCTTCAATCAATTTCGGGCCAAAACCGTCAATCCCCATATAGCGTTTTGCCAGATGATCACCAACCACAATGGTATCGACCTTAAATGGCTTGTTGATGCTGTTCCAGTAGGCAACAGGATCCTGGAAATCATAAAGCAGGAATTCCTGACCTGAATGCATCGCATCAAAATACTCTTGGGTTCCAAAGTGGAAATCACCAATTGGCGCGTCGTCATAGAACGTGCCGTCGGGCACGATGCCATAGACTTTCTTGTCCTCCTCGCGCAAGTAGATGGGGATGACATCACTGGGCTCGCTCATCTCATCATAGACACATTTGTGCATTGCTTTGTAGGTCTTGCCGTTAATGACCGTGTCCCCCCTAAGTTCCAGCGTGCGATAATACATATTGTCACCACGAGTGGGGTCGGCAGGTATTTCAAACTCATAATCCTCCCATATACTATACACCCACTTCACGCCCTCACGCACGAAGGGGACGTACTCGTATTCCTGCGCCACCGCCTGGGTCATGCCCAGCATGGCCAGCATTGATATAATTAAAAACCTTTTCATAATACTTCAATTTTTATAGTTGCTTGCCACAAAAATACTAAATTATTCTGCGGTATGCAACCGAATTTATTAATAACATGAGGGATAGACTGTGAAAGTCGCTCCCTGTTCCACTTTAAAGCCATCTTGAAGTGTCACTGTTCCTGACGCCTCGATTTCATATTCAATGCCGCTTTTCACAGTCACCTCACCTGGGGTGCGATTACTGTCAATGG
>JAEEGL015952873.1_pt1 | contig 12353 bp, 8 predicted proteins | sample 9134231 | NCBI WGS metagenome assembly JAEEGL01 (sample SAMN16246548, study PRJNA631951) | gut metagenome | biome: gut microbiome; feature: rumen; material: fiber-attached | host: Bos | place: Iran: Karaj | collected 2018-10 | reverse complement strand
ATTTCTTATATTCCTCTAAAAACTAGTTATACTGATTAACAAAATTAATTACACCTCATCCGGCTGCTTTGCAGCCGCCTTCCCTATACGATCCAGGTTCAGGCTTCGGCGAGTTTCCTGCGGATCTCCATCATCTTGTCTCTAAGTTCTGCAGCCTTCTCGAATTCAAGCTCGGCAGCCGCCTTCTGCATCTCCTTCATCAACTTGGCAGCTGCTGCCTCCAGTTCCTGTACGCTCATGGATTCGGGATCCTTCTTCATGCCGTAATAGTCCTTATCCACCTTCTTCGAGATGCTGATAAGCTCCCTGACTTTCTTCACTATGGTTTTCGGAGTGATACCGTTCTTCTCGTTATACTCGGACTGTATCTTCCTTCTTCTGTTTGTTTCACCTATGGCGTTTTTCATCGAATCCGTCATAGTATCGGCATACATCACCACATGTCCGTGCTCGTTACGTGCGGCACGTCCGATAGTCTGGATCAAGGATACCTCCGAACGAAGGAATCCTTCCTTGTCGGCATCAAGTATGGCTACCAGGCTCACTTCCGGTATATCAAGTCCTTCACGGAGCAGGTTTATGCCCACAAGTACATCAAAGGCATCCATTCTCATATCTCTTATGATCTTCGAGCGTTCCAGGGTATCCACATCCGAATGCAGGTATTTTACCCTTATGCCCGACTGTCTCAGATATTCCGTAAGTTCTTCTGCCATACGCTTTGTCAGTGTGGTGACCAGCACTTTTCCCGCTATGGGCTTTTCTCCGTTTTCGTCAGGAGTCTGTGCTTTCTTTATCTCGTTTCTTATCTCGGAGATCAGGTCGTCTATCTGGCCGCTCGCAGGACGGACATCCACCTCTGGATCCAGAAGTCCTGTAGGACGGATTACCTGCTCGGTCCTTAAGAGTTCATGCTCCCTCTCGTATTCTCCCGGAGTTGCCGAAACAAACATCACCTGATCAAGCTTCGACTCGAATTCGTCGAATTTTAACGGCCTGTTGTCAAGAGCTGACGGAAGTCTGAATCCATAGTCCACCAGAACCTGTTTACGTGCCCTGTCACCGTTAAACATACCCCTGAACTGAGGCATGGTCATGTGGGACTCATCCACTATCATAAGGTAGTCATCCCCGAAGTGTTCTATCAGGGTATGCGGAGTCGCGCCAGCAGGGAGACCAGCCAGGTGTCTCGAGTAGTTCTCTATGCCTGAACAGATACCGGTCTCACGAAGCATTTCTATATCAAAATTAGTTCTCTCACTTATTCTCTGGGCCTCTAACAGTTTTTCCCTGTCCTTAAAATACTTTACTCTGTCCTTTAGTTCCTCTTCTATATTGGTGATCGCTTTTTTCATCCTGTCTTCGGGGACTACATAATGTGAAGCAGGAAAAAGCATCACATGCTCCATCAATGCTTTCACCTTACCGGTAAGAGCCTCTGTCTGCGATATCCTGTCCACTTCATCACCGAAGAATTCTATACGATATGCATATTCATCTGAAGATATGGGATAGACTTCAACGGTATCACCTTTTACCCTGAAAGTTCCGCGGTGAAAATCTATCTCATCCCTGATATACTGCATCTCTACGAGACGTCTGATGACGGCATCCCTTTCAACCGTCATACCGGGTCTTAAAGAAAGAGTCATCTCGGTATAGTCTTCCTGCGCCGCTATACCGTATATGCATGACACACTCGCCACTATTATGACATCCCTTCGTTCCGCTAAAGCCGCGGTCGCGGAGTGGCGAAGCCTGTCTATCTCATCGTTTATAGCCGAGTCCTTCTCTATATATGTATCCGTAGAAGGCACATATGCTTCGGGCTGATAATAGTCATAATATGAGACAAAATACTCGACTGCATTCTCCGGGAAGAATTCCTTGAATTCACCGTAAAGCTGGGCAGCAAGTGTTTTGTTATGCGCTATGACTATAGTGGGTTTGTTTAAGGCCGCTATAACATTCGCCATAGTGAAGGTTTTACCCGATCCGGTAACTCCGAGCAGTGTTTCAAACTGGTTTCCTTCCCTGAATCCGTCCACCAGCTCCTTTATAGCCTCGGGCTGATCGCCGGTGGGCTTAAAATCACTGTGTAATACAAAATGATCCATTTCTCTCCTATGAAAATCATAGCAGGGATAAAAACCCTGCTATAGATTCTGTATATGTCTTATTTGTTCTTTTTCTTTCCTTTACCCGAGGACTTCTTCTCAGGTTTCTTTTCGGGCTCTTTTACCTGCGCAGCCTCTTTTTCCGGTTCTTTTACAGGTTCGGGAGCTGCAGGCTTCTCAGGCTCTTTTACGGGCTCAGGTTTCTTTGCTTCCTCCTGTTTCTTTGCTTCTTCCTGTTTATGCTTTATTTCTTCCGCCTTACGTCTCGCCTCTTCTGCATGCTTTTTGGCCTCTTCAGCTTTCTTAAGTATTTCTTCGTTACGGCGTTTTGCTTCCTCTTCAGCCTTGCGCTTTGCCTCTTCGGCCTCTCTTCGCTTCAGTTCTTCGGCTTCACGCTTTGCTTCTTCGGCCTGTCGCATGACTTCCTGAGCTTTTTGGTTTTCTTCTTCTTTTCTTTTTGCTGCTTCTTCCTCGGCAGCCTTCTTTGCAGCTTCTTCCTCTTCCCTGCGGCGCTTTTCTTCCTCTTCGGCTTTGTATACGGCCTTTACGCCTTCCATGATAAGCTTCATATCGATTTTCGATATAAACTTGTTATGATCGACTACGACTATGATCCTGTCATCACGCTTGCAGGCGCCTTTTATAAATGAAGTTTTACCCGATGTAATAAAAAGCTGTAATTTCTGAACTTCCTGCTCATCTATCTCTTCTATGGCAGCCACCTTATCCACACGGAAACCCAGAGTACCGGATTCGGTATTCATGAATGCTATCTGTGTGAACTCAGGTTCCCTGCTCCTGTCCTGATTGAGCAAAGAACGAAGTCTGATCAAAGGGACCCATTCATCCCTGAATCTTGTAAGACCCTCTACATAAGCAGGAACCCCGCGCAATGACATCTCTGCCCTGCCGGTCTCGATACTGCGCACACTCAAACTGTCCATCCCATAGAACTGTCCATCAATATCACATATTACCTGTTTATTTATGCTCATCCCCTTGACCCCCCTTATCTTTATTCTGTGAGATCTCCGCCCTTATAAGGAGGACATCCCTGTTTAAGCCACTTTAAGTAACCGTTGATAAATAAATCTATTCCTCCGTTCAGCACTGAATCCGCATTCGCTGTGCTGACCCCTGTACGAAGGTCCTTGATCATCTTGTACGGCTGTAAGAAATACGAACGTATCTGGCTTCCGAAATTATTATCCTTGATCTCACCACGGATATCGGCCGTTTTATCCAGATTCTCCTGCTGCTTTAATATCAGGAGCTTTGACTTTAGTATCTGCATCGCCTTGTCTTTATTCTGGTACTGCGAACGCTCATTCTGACATGATACGACTATACCTGTCGGGAAATGGGTGATTCGGATAGCTGATGAAGTCTTGTTGACTTTCTGTCCGCCGGCACCCGATGAACGGAACACATCAATCCTGATATCGTCATCAGGTATATCTATATCGAGATCCTCTTCTATATCAGGCATTACATCACATGATACGAACGAAGTCTGTCTCTTGGCCTGAGCATTAAAAGGAGATATACGCACCAGTCTGTGAACTCCGTGTTCTGATTTCAGGTGTCCGTATGCGTTTATTCCGTTTATCTGAAGTGTGACCGACTTGTATCCGGCTTCATCGCCTTCAAGAAAGTCAAGAAGTTCCAGGGAGAATCCTTTGGACTGTGCCCACATGGAATACATTCTGTACAGCATGCTGCACCAGTCGCAAGCTTCGGTTCCACCCGCTCCGGCATGCAGTGTCACTATGGCATTGTCCTTATCAAACTCTCCGTCAAGAAGTGTGGAGAGCCTGACTTCTTCAAAGTTATTCGTGAACTTTTCAAATTCGGCCTGAACCTCGGGAACCATCGACTCATCGTTTTCCTCATTGACCATATCGATGAGGTCATATAAATCCTGGAACTGTGTCTTTAGGTCATTGTACTCCTGTATGGTATCCTTTAGGTTTTTCAGCTCTTTCATGTAGTTCTGAGCTTTATCGGCATCATTCCAGAAACCTTCTTCTTCCATGATGCCTTCTATTTCCTCAACCCTGAACGATTTCTTCTCAAGATCGAGTGATTCGCCCACTTCTTTTAACGGGGCCTGATATTGGTTTAATTCGTATTTTACCTGATCTAATGCTACCATCTTATCCTCTGTATCTGTTTTGCTTCATTCCCCTGCTTTCCGGGGAAAAGTCCTGTCTTCCACAAAAATCTTTTTATCAAGTCTCATACTTACCCGATGCCTTGCAGCAGAATTTGTATTTCTTGCCGCTTCCGCAAGGACAGGGATCGTTGGGCTGGATCTTCTTTGCAACACGACGCTTTGGTGCGTTTGCTACGGATTCATCCTTGTTGGTTCCGGACTCCTTTGCTACCTGCTCACGTTCAACCTTTCTCTCAACCTGGATCCTCAGCATCATCCTGATGGTGTCCTCAGCTATGCCGTCCGTCATCTCCTGGAACATGTCAAAGCCCTGAAGCTTATACTGATCCACAGGATTTCTCTGTGCAAATGACTGAAGGCCGATGCTCTGACGTAGCTGGTCCATATCATCGATATGGTTCATCCATCTGGTATCGATGGCTTTAAGCAGAATGATACGCTCTACTTCGCTGAATTCATCAAGGGAAGTAAATTCCTTTTGCTTTGCGTCATACAGTTCGAGTGCCCTGTTCTTGATCCTCTCTAAGAGATCCTTCTTCTTCATTCCCTTTGCTTCATTCTCACCAATCACAACATGCTCCATGGGAATGATCGGAAGAAGCATATCGTTGAGTGACTTCATATCCCATTCTTCAGGTACCTGATCGTCACCTATGGTCGCATTTACGCAGCCCTCAACAGTATCATTCAGCATACGGAGGATTGTCTCATGCATGTTCTCACCGTCAAGCACACGCATTCTTTCTGCGTAAATGATCTCACGCTGTTCGTTGTTTACCTCATCGTACTCCAGAATATTCTTTCTGATACCGAAGTTGTTGTTCTCTATCTTCTTCTGTGCACGCTCGATGGCATTGGTGAGCATCTTGTGATGAATCTCCTGCCCGTGCTGTACACCGAGTGTCTTAAATACCTTCATCATCCTTTCGGAACCAAAGAGACGCATCAGATCGTCTTCGAGGGAGATAAAGAACTTCGACTCACCGGGATCGCCCTGACGTCCCGAACGTCCGCGCAGCTGGTTGTCGATACGGCGTGCCTCATGACGTTCCGTACCTATGATACGAAGTCCGCCGGCTGCCTTTACCTTCTCTACCTCTTCACGATACTCGGCTTCATCCATGCCTTCCTCAAATGTTCCGCCGAGCTTGATATCGGTACCACGGCCCGCCATGTTGGTAGCGATGGTAACCGCACCGTAACGGCCTGCCTGTGCTACTATCTCAGCTTCCATCTCATGGAACTTCGCATTCAGGACATTATGCTTTATGTTTCTCTTCTTTAAGTATGCGCTAATCTCTTCCGAAGATTCGATGGTGATGGTACCTACCAGGACTGGCTGTCCCTTTTTATGTGCCTCAACTATCGCTTCGATGATGGACTCTATCTTCTCCTGATGCGTGCAGTATACAGCATCCTCATAGTCCACTCTGATAACGGGCTTGTTCGGAGGTATGGTCACTACGTCCATACCGTATATCTCACGGAATTCCTTGTCTTCCGTAATAGCGGTACCGGTCATACCGCATTTCTTTTCATATTTGTTGAAATAGTTCTGAAGGGTTATGGTAGCCAGTGTCTTTGACTCCCTGTTTACCTTTACGTGCTCCTTGGCTTCGATAGCCTGATGGAGACCGTCCGAATAACGTCTACCGGGCAGGATACGTCCGGTAAAGTCATCTACTATCAGGACTTCGTTATCTTTTACGACATAATCCTTGTCCTTGAACATGATGTAATGTGCCTTCAGGGCAAGTATGATATTATGCTGGATCTCCAGGTTCTCAGGATCGGCAAAGTTGTCCAAGTGGAAGAACTGCTCAACCTTCTGAACACCCTGTGCGGTGAGGTTTACGGTTTTCTCTTTTTCATTTACTACGAAATCTCCGGTTTCCTCAGGCTCCTCGCCTCCAAACTTGGCAGCCATAACGGTTTCCATCTTTGAAAGCTCTTTTTCGGTACCTTTCTGGAGCTGGCAAGCCAGAATATCACACGCTTCGTAAAGCTTCGTGGACTTTCCGGAAGGACCTGAAATAATAAGAGGGGTACGCGCCTCGTCGATCAAACACGAGTCAACCTCATCGATGACCGCAAAGTGCAGCTTACGCTGAACCATCTGTTCCTTATATACCACTCTGTTGTCACGAAGATAGTCAAAACCGAACTCATTGTTGGTTCCGTAGGTAATATCACAATTATATGCGGCACGTCTGTCGTCATTATCCATGGTGTTCAGAATATATCCGCATGTAAGTCCCATGAACTCGTAGATGTGTCCCATATTCTCGGCATCACGCTTTGCCAGGTAATCGTTTACCGTAACAACATGTACGCCTTCGCCGTCAAGAGCGTTCAGATATATGGCAAGAGATGAAGTAAGTGTCTTTCCTTCACCGGTAAACATCTCGGAGATACGGCCCTGATGAAGAATGATAGCACCCAAGAGCTGAACATGGAATGCTCTCTGATGAAGTGTACGTACACCTGCCTCACGGGCTGCAGCAAATGCCTCGGGAAGAATATCATCAAGTGTCTCTCCGTTCGCCAGCCTGTTCTTAAACTCCAAAGTCATAGCCCGAAGCTCTTCATCGGACTTTGCCTGCATGACAGGCTCCAACTCTTCTATCTTTTGCGCAATAGGTTCAATCCTCTTTATCTCACGCTCGCTTCGCGTTTTGAATATCCTGCGCCATAAACTCTTTTTTGCCATTTCATAGTCCTCATTATAATAATATTGTCATTCGCATTTAAGCATAATAAACTAACTTAATATTTTATCATTATTTATCAATCTTGTCAACCGTCCCCGTATTTTTATGCCGAAAACTGGCTGTTATACAGATTTGCATAGAATCCGCCTCTGCTGAGCAGTACCTCGTGACTGCCCTGTTCGATCACATGACCGTCCTTCATGACCAGTATCACATCGGCATTTTTTATCGTCGAAAGCCTGTGGGCTACAACAAAACTCGTACGTCCCTCCATCATGGTGTCGAATGCTTTGCGGATCTTCAGTTCTGTTCTGGTATCTATCGATGATGTAGCCTCATCCAAGATAAGCATCGGAGGAAGTGAAAGCATGACTCTGGTGATACAGAGGAGCTGCTTCTGTCCGCCCGAAAGAGACCCTCCGTCCTCGGCTATCTCCGTATCATACCCGTTAGGAAGCCTTCTGATAAAGCTGTGGGCATGTGACTTCTTTGCTGCCGCTATAATCTCTTCATCCGTAGCGTCAGGCTTTCCTACTATAATGTTGTCCCTGATGGTTCCTTTTTTAAGCCATGTATCCTGGAGAACCATGCCGTAGTTCCGTCTCAGGGAATGCCTGGTAATCTTCCTTATGGGATGACCGTCCACACTTATCTCTCCGGAATCCACGTCATAAAAACGCATGATAAGGTTTATCAGGGTGGTCTTGCCGCACCCGGTAGGTCCGACTATCGCTATCCTCTGACCCGGTTTTACGGAAAGATTCAGATTCTCTATCAGTTTTTTATCCTTTGTATACGAGAAGCATACATCCTTCAGATCCACTACGCCTTTTGCGTCCTGTAGTTCCAGTGCATCCTTTGCATCGGGAACTTCGGTCTTTTCTTCTATGATACCGAATACTCTGTCGGCACATGCCAAAGCGTTCTGTAGTTCGGTGACAACCCCCGATATCTCATTAAACGGCTTCGTGTACTGGTTAGCATATGAAAGGAAGATGGTAAGCTGTCCTACGGTAAGGCTCCCGTATATGACCGAGAGACCGCCCGTCAATGCTACGCCGGCATAAACTATGTTATTAACCACACGTGTCGAGGGATTTACAAGGGATGAGAAAAATGTTGCCCTAAGCGAGCACACTTTCAGCCTGTCGTTTATCTCATCAAACTTTTCTATAACCTCATCCTCGCGGTTAAAAGACTGAACGACCTTCTGATTCGTGATCATCTCGTTGATAAGTGCCGTCTGCTCTCCTCTGGTCTTTGACTGAAGCTTAAACATGCCGTATGTTTTTCTGGCAATAAAAGATGCAACGAACAGAGAAAGAGGGGTAACCAGGAATACCACAAGAGCGATAAAGAGGTTTTCATAAAACATGAAAACAAGAGTACCGACTATAGTGATAACACCGGTAAAAAGCTGTGTAAATCCCAGAAGCAGACCGTCCGCAAACTGGTCCACATCCGCTATCATACGGCTCACCATATCTCCCGAAGACGTGGTATCAAGGAATTTAAGCGGAAGCTTCTGGAGTCTGTCAAAAGCTTTGCGCCTGACATCTCTTGTGACAGAAAATACTATTTTGTTGTTGCAAAGGGTCATGGTCCACTGTGCCAGAGCACCTATGGAGATCACAACACCCATTTTTATCAATATCACCGAGAAATCCTGCCAGAATATATCCGATGAGTATTCCATCCAGATTTCTCCCACATTTTCTCCACCGTCTGCCAGCTTTTTTATCAGGTCAACAGCATCACCCGTAAGAATTGGCAGATACAGGGCCGATATCACCGATAAAAGAGCCAGGAATATGGTCAGCGCAAAATATCCCCTGTACGGCTTTATGTACGGCAATACTTTTTTCAGAATCTTTGTCTGCGATTCGTTTGTTTTTTTCATTTTATCCTCGTCTGAAGGTCTGCGGCCGTAGGCTTCGGCCCCAGGAATTCATACAGATAGCTTTTAAGCATTCCGTTGTAAATTTTTCTGTTCTTATCGGCTTTTCGCCCTATGAAATTTTCAGCCTCGACATAGCCTGTAATAATATAGTACGACCATGTATCAAGCTGTGAAAAAGTCTTTCCTATAAGCTTGTAGAGAGCCGGCATATCTTTTTTCTCTTCCATACGTTCGCCGTACGGAGGATTTGTGATGATAAAACCGTATTTCTTCGTGCTGGAAAGTTCCCTAACATCTTTCGCCTGAAAATGGATCTTGTCCTCTACTCCCGCAAGCTTCGCATTCTGTCTGGCGGCCGATACTATATCCGCATCAAGGTCGTATCCCATGATATGAAGCTCTGTGTCCTTCTGTACCAGGTCATTTGCCTCGGTCCTTGCGTCTTCCCAGATTTTTTTATCAAGAAAAGAAAATTTTTCAGCCGCAAAACTTCTGTTTATACCCGGTGCTATATTCATACCTATAAGAGCGGCTTCTATGGGGAACGTTCCCGATCCGCAGAACGGATCTACCAGAATCCTGTCAGCCCTCCACGGAGTATGCATGATGATCGCAGCAGCCAGTGTCTCGGTGATAGGAGCCTTGCTCGTGAGCTTCCTGTAGCCTCTCTTATGCAATGAGTCACCCGAAGTATCAATGCCCACCGTCACTTCGTCTTTTAATATCGAAACCCTCACAGGATATTCCGCTCCGGTCTCGCTGAACCAGTCAATCCTGTACTTCAGTTTCAGTCTCTCCACCATCGCTTTTTTCATAATGGACTGAATATCGGACGGGCTGAACAGAGCGCTTCTAACGGAGTTTGCCTTGGCAACCCAGAATTTACCGTCTCTCGGGATATAGTTTTCCCACGGAAGAGCTTTGGTTCCTTCAAAAAGTTCATCAAAAGTGGCAGCTTTGAAACTCCCTACTTTTAAGAGTATCCTCTCGGTGGTGCGAAGGAACATGTTAGCCCTGGCAAAGGCCGTCTCATCACCCTTAAATGTCACCTTACCGTCTTCGACTTTTACTATTTCGAGTCCCAGCTTCAGGATTTCTCTTTTTAAAACAGCTTCCATACCGAAATGGCAAGGGGCTATAAATTCATACTCCATACAACCTCACATTACTTTTTGCGTTTTTTCTTTGTGTTTTCCTTGTCTTTACCGGCTGTTTCATTTTCCGTCGGAACGTCCTCTTCGGGAGCGTTCTTTGCTTCGGCGCCGGCTTTTTTGTCTTTTTTGCCGTTCTTCTTTTCTTTTTTATCCTTCGAATTTGAAGAATCGTTCTTCTTTGCTGTCTTTCCGGCATCATCGTCATCGCCCGACAACTCGAATTCCAGTTCTTCTTCAGCCTCAAGTCTGGCCAGCGCGTCGATATCGTCATCGTCATCCATTATGATGAAATCCTCGTCTTCTTCAGCTTCATCATAATCAGAGGACCTGTTAAAGTATCCCATGTCACTTAAGAATGCATCATCATCCCCGACATTATCTGCCTGAATGGAGCCTTTATCTTCATCCGATGCCGATGCATACCCGAGTGCGGATCTGGCTGCCTCTGCAGCAGTACGGTTTTTGCCCTTCTTCTTTTTGTTCTTCTCTTTCATGGCTGCTACGGCTTTGAGCCTTCTGTTGTCCAGCGCCTTGTTCAGCCACTCCAGGATATCTTTGATTATAGCTGCATTGTTTGTCTCATGGAGAAGGTCATGTCTGGCTTCCTCGTATATGGTACAGTCGACTTCGGTAAAATGATAACGTTGGAAAGTATCGAAAAGATCTGCGGCATCATTTCCGTAGTCACATACCGGATCGTGGCTTCCTGCCAGCAAAAGTATGGGCAGGTCGTTCCTGATCTGTTTGAGGTTCGCTTTAGATACCGCCTCATCGGTCAGGTTCAGAATATCGATATAAAACGAAACTGTTCCCAAAAACGAGCATAGGGGATCGCTGATGTAGGAACCCACCAGCTGATTGTCCCTCGATACCCAGTCAAAGGCCGTCCTGTTGGATATCCTGGTAAAGCTCTTGAACTCCGTAAGCTTTTTTGCCATATAATCGGATCTGTACCATGCCTTTTTCCTGAACTTGATGAATTTGGCTGCGGTAAGAAGCGAATTGATATACTTATGTGTAGGATTCGGCGATGAACAAAGAATGCAGGCATCTATGTTGTCATATGCCTGGATAACACATCTGGCAATGAGCGCTCCTGCTCCCTGCCCGAAAAGAATGGTTTTTCTTCCCCTGTTGTTCTTCTTTATATACTTAAGTATATGCAGCGCGTCTGAGATCAGGAGTTCGTGGCCGTTCTCTTCAGCTATGAAACCCAGTTCTTCATAACGTATCCCTGAGCCGTGTCCTCTATAGTCAAACGAATATGTATCATATCCCTTCATGTTCAGGATGTGTACAAAATCTTCAAATCTTCCGTGGTGTTCTGCCATGTCATGAAGCAGTAAAACACTTCCTATGGGTTGTGTCACCTCCGACAGATTTGCAAATATGGTCGTAGTGGTTTTATCCTCTTGCGGAAGGGTAATTCTGGTCGTTTCCATTCCGGTTTCCTTTCTGCTACTCTATATTACATTTTTACATTCAGTACTATTATATAACTTTTCTACTTGAAAATGCAAGCAGAATGAGTTAAACTTGTAAAATGTATTATAAATTTACTGTTTGAAAGGTGATACCAATTATGAAAACTATCATATTCGCTACAGGCAACATGGGAAAACTCCGCGAAGTAAAGCAGATAATGGAGGGACTCCCTTATGAGATAATATCCATGAAAGAAGCAGGTGTAGAAGTCGATGTGGATGAAACCGGCACCACTTTCGAAGAAAATGCTATTCTGAAGGCTAAAGCCATAGCCGAAAAAGCGCGCGCATGCGGTAAATATCCCGACGCACTTGTAATGGCCGACGATTCAGGATTCGAAGTTGACTACCTCGGAGGGAAGCCCGGAATCTATTCAGCCAGATTCATGGGAACGGATACTCCCTATTCCATAAAGAATCAAAAAATCCTCGATGAAATGAAGGGGGTTCCCGACGAAAAACGTGACGCACGTTTCGTAGCCGCCATAGCATGTGTGTTCCCTGACGGAAGATGTGAAGTGGTAAGGGATACTTTTGAAGGAAAAGTAGCTTATGAAGCTAAAGGTGAATACGGATTCGGATACGATCCCATAATGTATGTTCCCGAAAAAGGATGCAACTCCGGTGAACTTCTGCCCGAGGAGAAGAATAAAATAAGTCACCGCGGAAAAGCTCTGAACAAAGCCAGAAAGCTGCTCGAAGAAGCCTGATTTAATGCAACTTTCCGCTCTTTAAAAAAGGGTCTCAAAAAAAATTTAGCAAGTTTTAAAAAAAATTGTTGACAATTCCAAAAAGAGGAGTTATAATACCT
>JAEEGL015948962.1_pt1 | contig 12353 bp, 16 predicted proteins | sample 9134231 | NCBI WGS metagenome assembly JAEEGL01 (sample SAMN16246548, study PRJNA631951) | gut metagenome | biome: gut microbiome; feature: rumen; material: fiber-attached | host: Bos | place: Iran: Karaj | collected 2018-10 | reverse complement strand
CAAGCTGATAGATATTCTCGATGTTGCCGAAACATCCACTTCCGAAATGGCAAGGCTTATGGTCGGCAGGGAAGATTCTTTCAACTCGGGAAAAACAGAGGCTGTTCCGGGAGAAACGGTGCTCAGGGTCGAAGGGCTTACAGTCCTCAGCGGGGTGGGTTATGAGGGTTGAAGGGGTGGATGTTTTGAGATACATTCGGGCGAAATATTTGCGCTTGCAGGAGTATCGGGCAGGGGGCAAGACGAACTTGCCGATGCTATTGCAGGGCTTAAGAAAGCGTCAAAAGGGAAAATTTACCTTAACGGGGAGGATATGACCGATCTGCCTATAAGAAAACGCATAGAAGCGGGTGTGGCATATATACCCGAAGACAGACAAAACACAGGCTTGGTGCTTGGATTTTCGCTTGAAGATAATCTTGCTTTAAAACGGTATTATCAAGCAGTTTTTTCAAACAAGACCATTATGAACAAGAAGGCTTTTGAAAAAAACGGCAAACGCCTTATAAACGAGTTTGACATAAGAAGCAGCCGAGGAAACAAAACCACAACGCGTGATATGTCGGGCGGAAACCAGCAGAAAGCCATTATTGCCCGCGAGATAGACCTAAAGACCCCGCTTATAATATTTATGCAGCCTACAAGGGGTCTTGATATAGGCGCTATATCAAATATCCACAAGCAGATAATAGCGGAAAGAGACCGCGGCGCTGCCGTACTGCTCATTTCACTTGAACTTGATGAGGTAATGGATTGTGCCGATACCATAGGTGTTATATTTGACGGTAAAATAAACCGCATCGCAAAGGCCTCGGACCTTACTGTAAACGAAGTCGGCAGGTTTATGATGGGTGTAGAGAAAGGAGAAGAGGAATAATGAAAAAAATTTTTTTCAGACTGTTGGGCGGAGAAAAACTCCAAACAGCAAGGATATCGCTTTTTGCAATACTTATCAGCTTGCTTGTCGGCGCAGTTATTCTTTTTGTCATCGGCAAAAACCCCGTATCGGCATACTTAAATCTTTTACAGGGTTCGGGACTGGCAATAAAGCAGTCCTATGCGGGACGGCAGAATATGTTTACCGATTTTATGAGTTTTCTTGATGCACTTACCCCGATGATATTTGCCGCTCTTGCGGTATCGGTCGCTCTGCACGCGGGGTTATTCAACATAGGTGTATCAGGTATGATGCTGGCTTCGGGATTTGCCGCAGGTGTTATTGTCGGACATTCGGAACTTTCGGCCTTTGCCGCAAAGCCGCTTGTTCTGCTTATAGGCATAGCAGTCGGTGCCGCAGTCGGTGCTTTTATCGGCTGGCTTAAATATCGCTTTAATATAAATGAGGTAGTTTCGTCTATAATGCTGAATTACATATTTATGTATATCATTACCTTTTTTATAAACAAATATTACATGAACCCTGTATCGAGACAAAGCGAACCCATTTCCGATGCCTCAAGGCTTACTATTGAAAACTTGCGTGCATTTGGCTTAAAATTTAATGTTCCGCTTGCATTTCCGCTTGCTGTTTTATGTGCCGTCGCCATATGGTTTCTTCTCAATCGAACAACTATAGGTTTTGAGATAAAAGCCGTAGGTATGTCAAAAAATGCGGCAAAATACACCGGTATAAGCATTTCCGGAAATATAATCCTCGCTATGACACTTTCGGGTGCTCTTGCGGGACTTGCTGGCGTAACAAATTTTTGCGGTTATCTGGCTTCAATACAACCGGGTGTTGTCCCAAGTATGGGATTTAATGCTATCGCTGTTGCGCTTCTCGGTAATTCGGATCCAATCGGCTGTATATTTTCTTCGTTTTTGATAACCTGTATTTCAAAAGGCTCTATATATATGAGTTCACAGCAGGGAGTCGATATAGAAATAGCCGATCTTATAACCGCTGTTATTCTTACATTTACCGCTTGTTCGGGATTTATCAAAAAGTATGTCAGAGATATCGGTATGGAACTTGCGGATAAAAAGGAGGCGAACGGCGTATGATAGATACTGTTATAATTGACGGGCTTGCATTTGCGCTTCCGATGTTTATTATGGCAATAGGCGGTATTTTCAGCGAAAAAAGCGGAATAACCAACCTTGCACTTGAAGGCTTGCAGGGATTTGGTGCTTTTAGCGGAGCTTTGGTCGCCGTATTGCTTATGCAGCGTGTTGGCAGCAACTCACAGATACCTTACTATGCGGCTTTTATCGCCGCGGCAGTTGGCGGTATGCTGTATTCATTTGTTCATGTGCTACTTTGCATAAAGTTTAAGGCCAACCAAGTCATAAGCGGCGTTGTTGTAAACATACTTGCCGTGGCACTCACGTCTTTTCTGACAAAGCGCTTGAACGAAAATATATTCGCTCAGCCTTCAAATAAATTCGTGCTTGGAACAAGCGTGCGTTTTACTGTACCGGGTATTTCGGAGATACCGATAATAGGTGCTTTTTTTAAAAACATATATCCTTTTGAGATTATCATAATTTTAGTAGCTGTAATAATGTGGTATTTGATGTATCACACTTCTTTCGGAATGCACCTGAGAGCCTGCGGAGACAATCCCCACGCTGCCGATGCGGCAGGAATAAATGTAAACCGCGTAAGAACCGTTGCCGTGGTAATATCCGGCGGTTTGTCCGCTATTGCCGGTATGAGCTACGCATATTCGATAAGTGCAAATTTTTCTCCGGACATATATCTCGGTCTCGGATATCTTTCAATAGCGGCACTTATCTTCGGGAATTGGTCGATACTTCCCACTCTTGCGGCATGCCTTATTTTTGGATTTGCCAGGAGCGGCGGACAGGCTGTGATCCATCATCTCGGAATGCCTTCTACATACAATGACCTTGTCAGGATAATGCCGTATGTACTTACTTTGCTTCTTTTGATATTTTTTAGCAAGCATAACAACAGTCCTCGTGCTTTGGGCGAAATTTATGATAAAGGTAAACGATAAAACTTGTATCGGGCTTTTGCAAATATGATGAAAAGTGATTCCGAGAAAAACTATCGTGAACGTCAAAAATATTTAGACGTTCACGATATGATGTGGCTCATAAATAATCAGCCTTAAGCGAGCTTAAGTCCGATTATTTAATTCGCTTACTATAATTTATAATAGGGATGAGTACAAATTATGATCAACAAAATGAATTTTATGAAGCCGCGTTCAATAGTGGCTTTTGTCATAATTGCAGTGATAACAAGCAATCTGCATATCGTTTTTGCGAGCGATACGGATTATCCCGCAAAAATATTGACACAAATACCACAGGAGGATTATAGCGGTAAAGTTGTCATACTTCATTCAAATGATGTGCATGGCTCTATTGACGGCTATGCCAAAATAGCACAGATGAAAAAAAGATTATGAAAGTCTTGGGGCGGATGTAATAATGGCTGATGCAGGCGATTTCAGCCAAGGCAGTCCGTATGTTTCAAGTTCAAAGGGCGCCGATGCAATAGAACTGATGAATGCTGCGGGCTATGATATAGCAGCATTAGGCAATCACGAGTTTGATTATGAATATGCAAAAGTAAGTGAAAATGTTTCTTCTGCGAATTTTGTAATAACAAGTGCAAACATATTAAAGGGAAAAGACCATGTCTTTACACCAAGCACCTGTATATCCACCGAAAACGGTCTTAAAATAGGTTTTATTGGTGTAACTACACCCGAAACGACTACAAAGACAAATCCCCTGTATATAAAAGGACTTACATTTTTTTCGGGAAAAGAAATGTATAACTGTGTGCAGAATGAAATAAATTTGCTCAAAGAAAATAATGCAGATGTTATCATCGCACTTGCACATCTTGGTGTAGATGAAGAAGCGGCACACGGCAAAAACCGTTCTATTGATTTGTATGAAAATACAACGGGATTGGATCTTATTATAGATGGACATTCTCACACCATAATGACTTCGTTCAGTAATGGTGAGCCTATACAATCAACAGGGACAACGTTTGAAAATATCGGTGTTGTGATCATATCGGAAAATGGCAATATCGAAAGTAATTATCTTATATCCGCGGAGTCACTTGCAGACGATCGAAATGTTGTAAATAAAATAAACGAAACAAAAGAACGTATTGAGAATCTATATGGGCAAGTCATTGCAAAAAGCGAAGTACAGTTTGATGGTACAAAAGAAAAGAACAGAGCAGGAGAAACTAACAGCGGTGATATTATTACAGATGCAATGATCTGGTACGCAAGCAAGAACCGCGATATTTTTGAAGTTCCGCTTGAAGATGTGGTAGCACTTGAAAACGGTGGTGCCATACGAGATGCTATTCCAAAAGGTAATGTTACGAAGAAAGATCTTCTTGCGGTCTTTCCTTTCGGGAATACAGTATCCGTTATAAATGTAAAAGGTAGCGAGCTTCTTGAGCTTCTTGAAGCTGCAACATTTAGTCTTCCGGATAATCTGGGAGCTTATCCACAAACTGCAGGCATAAAATTTACCGTAGACTGTACGATTGAGTATGATGCAGGCGAACTCTATCCGGGTACGACCTACAACAGACCGAATTCGATACAGCGTGTAACGATAGAAAGCATAAACGGAAAACCTTTCGACATAAATAAAACATACGCATTGGTTACAAATGATTTTTTGGCAGCAGGCGGCGATACAGCTTATATTCTCGGTGAAAAATCTGCCTATGAAACCGGTAAGGTACTTGACGAACTTTTGGAAGAATACATCACAGAAGAACTCGGTGGAGTACTGACAGCCGAAAAGTACGGAAATAGCCGTGGGGATCAGACATTGATATTCGATAAAAAATCAGACGATACAGAAACCAAAGATGAAACCACTACAGAAATGAATGCAGCTGCAGCGGAAAATGTTATTGCCGATGATTCCAACGGCTTTATTGATGTAAAAGGTCTGTGGTGTGAAAATATCGTAAACACACTTCACGATCTCGGTCTTGTAAACGGCAGAACGGAAGATACGTTTGCACCGAATGACAATTTAACAAGAGCAGAACTTGTTCAGTTACTTGCTAATTTAAGCGGCGCCGATTTTTCGGCTTATGCAAACGCAAATGTGAAATTTGCAGATGTTGAAACTAACGCTTGGTACTATGCTTCGGTTATGTGGGCAGCAGACAACAATATCGTTTATGGCATAGGAAATGATATGTTTGCACCTAACACAAGCATAACAAGAGAAGATACGGCAGCAATTATTTACAGATATTTAGGTGTTGCAGCAACAGCAGAAAACAATAGCTTTGCAGACACAAACGAAATAAGCGCTTACGCCAAGGATGCAGTAAATACACTTTCGGCAGAGGGCATTATAAACGGCTATCCCGATAATACTTTCAGACCGAAGAATACAATAACAAGAGCAGAAGCAGCTTCTGTTTTGTATGGTGTAAATGAGAGATGATATATGTTATAAGAATTTATTCAAAAGCAAAATTTTGTTTGCGTGTCTGAAAGACCAAATTTTTAGCGTTTAGCCGTATGCTTTGCGCAGTAAACATAGGCGTAGCGTTAAGAAAATTTGAGCAAATAAAATTTTGGTTACACACGTTGATTCTTGTAACAATTATAATGCGGTTCATCCTCGTTTGTGCCTTGTATGGTGTAACAAAGCTCCGAGTCGGGATTATCGGGATATACTTCGATCTTACTGTATCCTGCACATACAAATTCAAAATTTTCGCCATTTACAGTAAATATATCGCCCTCGGTTATCAGCTCGATTTTTGACTTGACGAATAATTCCTTTTCGTGCTTTTCACGTTCCTGCGAGCTGATATAAAGGCCCTTTTCTATGAGCTTTTTTATTACCTTATCTACAGCAGTCCAGGTAAGCGAATGTTTTGCTTTCCCGTTTTCTGTCGTCCATTCGACCTCAATGCCTTTGCTGTCGTGGCTGATACCGGAAAATCTATTAGGTTCATCTTCGGATAAATATGAACCACCGATGCCGTATTCATTCTTTAACTTTGCAATACGTTCTTTTGCGGTAAGGGACGATTTGTAAAATTCCTCGATACGGAACTTTCCGTTTGAAAATCCGGAACCGTGAATAAGTGCTTGAAAAAGTATAGCATCGGGTATTTTATCCGCCTTTACGGGTCCGTTGTATTTAATATCATACTGCGGTGAGGGTGCAGCCGTTTCCTCAACTTTCTCCTGTTCCTTTGTTTTTGCGGCTTCCTGTTCAAGATACTTTTCCCAAGCATCCGTTTCTATACCGTACATACCCCTGTGGTTTTTTATATCCTCCACGGAATATGCAAAACTTTCTGTATTATCCTTGAAGCTGTACTTGTAAAGCGTACCGACTTTTTCAAGAAAGTTAAGCCAGTTGCGCCCGTTTTGGGTCAGTTTGCGCACTTCGTCAAGAAGTAAGTCGCTGATATAAGCATATTTGTCATCTCGCATTCGTTTTACCTCCTTCATTATACTATACATTCGATTATATAGTCAATAGAAACTTAAAAATAATTTGAAAATAAAAAGTGCCATAAGATTTGCTCCTATGGCACCGTAAATTTTTTATTCTGTTGTATTACACTTTTAATATCCGAAAAATTCTTTTAAATTTGCTTTTTCTTTTAGCATTTCTGCGGTAAACCCATAATGTGATGCAGCAGCAAGACTGACTACATTTGACAGAAAATCATCATAAGGCAATTCAAACCATTCTTCGGGTATTTCCCTGCGTATCGTGCCGCCGTCATTATGTCCGCCTCCCCACCACCAAGCCTCATCAAGTTCAGCCTGATATGTGCCGTCGTCCATTTTGTTAAAAGCATACCACGAAGCCCATTCGCGCATACCCTCGGGTTGTTTTCCGCCCTCATAATGCGGAGCATCGTGTGGAAGTGGAGAATAGTCCGGGTCATTTTTATTTGCCGAGCGTCTGTATACCGAAAATCTCTCGCCCGTTTCTTTTGGCTCACGTTCCATTATCAAATCGCCGCTGCGGTATATGATGCGCTTTCTTTCGGAAACACGGTTTTTATTGTCGATCGTTTTCACAAAAATATCTATGGACCTTACATCTTTATACTCTTTATCAAGTCCGATAGATCTAAGTTCTTCTTCTATGTCCCACGGGCAGCCGTAAGCCGTACTATATGATGCGGTATTGTTATTGTAAATATAGTAGTAGCCGATTATTTTGTCTTTAAAACTTACCGTATATTTATCGGAAATATAGCACATAGTTTTCCCTCCGTATGTTTAATAAGCTGATTAGAACCAGTATTCTTTCATTTTTCTTAAAAATTCTTCCGTAATAGGATAACCGCTGCTTTCGCCGATTACTGAGTCAATATCACAGTATGGACAAATGGCTGTCCCGTATTTATCGGCTTTGTTGTTATCATCTTCGGAAATAAGCCATTCTTCTATTTCCTGCGGAGAAAAAATTTTTAAACAATAAAAACATCCGCATTTTTTATCTTTTTTCAGTTGTTCCATATGATTATTGCTGAATTTATGAGCTGCAATGTAATCCTCCATTTTTTCCTCCAGAATATTTCGCTCAAACATAAATTTATTGTATTCTAATATAATAAGTATAGCATAACAATTGAATATATGCTATACTAAAGTTACATAATTTGAAAGGGAAAATTTTATATGGCATCACATACATACTCCCCGCAGGCTCATTCACGGGCTATTACCAAATACACAAAAGACAAGTTCGACCGCATAGAGATACGCATACCCAAAGAAACAGGCTTTAAGGGACAAGTGACCGAGTATGCCCGTTCCAAAGGGTCAAGCGTAAATGCTTTTATTATCGAAGCGGTCAAAAAGGCTATGAAAGAGGGTCAATCCTCGAATTGCTTTTTGCATAGCTCCGTTAGCTTCTTCGTCCCAGACTGTTCTTTCGGGTCCGAGAGTACCATACATCGTATTTTCAAACGAGTACGTCATCTTCGCCGACTTGAAATGCTACAATACCTATGCCATAATTTTTATAACTTCGTTATAAATCACATTTGAAAGCTCAAAATGCCCTTCCTTGCTTAAATGTTCTTGGTCGGCTGTACTTGGCTGAACATGGTCCGATGCGGCTATAAAGCGTAGATTTCTCTTTTGAGCTATTTTTAAATACTCGTTTTTCAGCCCTTTTGAAACGGCTACAGATGTTTCGTTAAACTCAGGGTCAAAGTTTTCTTTCCAAACATCTTCCCCCAAATGTATGGGAGATACCAAAAGCACATTTTGAGGCAAAACATATTCTAATATAATATCAAGGCACATATTTATACCTCTGGCGATTTCTTTTGGGGATGCATTGAAGCAACTTTTACAGTCGTTAGTTCCCAACATCAAAACCACGCCGTCAATGTCATTGCCGTCCACAAATATATTGCGGATGGACTCAATCCCTATTATCCCGGGACGGTTTTTATCTTTATATACGGTGGCTCTTCCGCATACACCGTCCTCTATTATGTTTACATCTTTCAGCTTTTCCCGCAACAAACCGGTCCACCTTATTTCCTCCGAAAATTGTTCTTTCGTAACGGGGTCGTATCCCCAAGTATTTGAGTCTCCAAAACATAAAATATTTTTCATCTTTTCCCTTCCTTACAATAATGATATTACACCTTTAAAATTATTATAAATCAAAATGTAGGCTTTGCTTATATAATACAAATATATAATGATTATGGTATATATCCTGCGTTCCTCTAACATAATAAGTATAGCATAACAATTAAATATATGCTATACTTAAATTATAATTTAAGAAAGGACTGTTCCTATGGCATCGCACACATACTCTCCGCAGGCTCATTCACGGGCTATTACCAAATATACAAAAGACAAGCTCGATCGCATAGAAATACGCATACCCAAAGAAACAGGCTTTAAGGCACAAGTGACCGAGTATGCCCGTTCCAAAGGGTTAAGCGTTAATGCCTTTATTATTGAGGCTGTCAAAAAGGCTATGGAGGACGGTCAATCCTCGAAGTAGATATTTACACAGGATTTATACATCCTTTCGTCAATATCGCCGCTTTTATAGGATTTTAGCACTCCGTACCACTTTGCGGCAAAGTTTGATATTTCGCTGTTGCTGAAACAGATATAAATATCGCTGTTCTTTTTTGCAAGGCGGATGTGTTCCTCTCCGGCTTCGGTCAGGATAAACTTGATAAATGCCTTTTCGACCTCGTTGTTTTCTATCTCTTCGGACAGTTTTTGTTTTACGGCGGGAAAGGCTTTATTTTCGGATTTTGGGGCTATGTTTTTCTTTATATATTTCCTTATCCCTTGCCGCTATCATCACAAGCGTGGGAGTCTGGACTCTGCCGATGCTGAACACCTTATCATTCCTCACAGTAAAAAATCGGGATAAATTCATCCCGATAAGCCAGTCGGCACGTTCACGACACAGTGCCGATTTATATAAATCATCAAAGTCAGAACCTTTGTGCAGGCTTGCAAAGCCGCTTTTTATGACGGCATCTTCAAGTGAAGATATCCAAAGCCTTTCAACAGGCTTTTTGCACTCGGCTTCATTATAAACAAGTCTGAAAATGAGTTCTCCCTCACGTCCCGCATCGGTAGCACACACGATGCCCGTTACATCCTTGCGGTTCATCAGCCGCCTTATAACATCAAACTGCTTTTTCGTGCCGGGAAGTATGTTATATTTCCACTCGGCGGGAAGTAGGGGCAGTTTATCCTATTTCTTGTACTCTTTGCCGTATTCCTCGGGCAGAGCTAAACCCACCAAATGCCCGATACACCAACTAACGATATGATCGCCGCATTCGATATAGCCGTCTTTTCGGCTTTTAACCCCTAAAACCTTCGCCATGGTATTTCCGACCGAAGGCTTTTCGCATAAAACAAGTTTCAAAATATCTCCTCCTTTTTCGCATAAAAAAAGCAAGTACCTGTCAGATACTTGCCGATAGATATTCACATATTTAATTCAATAGTTTAGATAAAAGCTGCTTTCTGTTGTTTATAAACATTTCTGTTACTTGATAGTTGTCTGTTTCTTCATAGGTGCATTTATGAATGCTCCCTTTATCGAAGCAAAGAATTTCAGCATTTGGAAGCCCAAGTAAAATTGGAGAGTGCGTTGCAATGAAAAATTGCGAGTTTTCTTTTACACATTCTGCAATTTCCATAAGCAAAGTCAATTGTCTTTGTGGAGATAATGCCGCTTCGGGCTCATCCAAGAAATATATGCCATTGGGTTTAAAATTCTTTTGAGCAACCGATAAAAAACTTTCCCCGTGAGATTGAAGGTGTAAAAATTGCGGTATACCCTCGATTTTGGTATATTCTTCCTCTGCTGTCGCAACATTATAAAAACTTTCGGCTCGTAGGAAATATCCCCATTTATCAATCCTTAATCCCTTAAAAAGTGTGATGGCATCACACAATTCGGAATGTGAGTCATAAGTAGAAAAATTATAATTACGGGTACCGCCTTCGGGGTTAAAGCCATAAGCAACTGCCATCGCTTCAAGCAATGTGGATTTGCCGCTGCCGTTGTCTCCTACAAAGAAAGTAACGGGAGAATTAAACTCAATATCGCCAATATTCTTAAAAGCCGGTATGTCGTGAATATAACTGCGAGACGATATTTCATCCCAATTTATTGTGCACCTGCGTATAAATAATTTATCATCAAACATATTTTACAGTGCCTCCGCAAATATCAATGTGTGTTATTATGAATAAATTATAACCGATTTTTGATTTATATAACAAATGCTTTCTGTTATTTATAAACATCTGTATTATCTGTCAATTATCGATCCATTGCCGATGCCATAATGACAACGAAACGGTCAAGAGTTTTATCATAAACCGTAAGGCAGAGTGAACCATACCGTTCTTGACCGGCATCAAAGTATTCCGACCGATCCGTCGTCCATCGGTAAACATCCAATTCATCCGTTCCTGCGGGAAATAAAACGTAGTTCAGGCTGTCAAAATCACTGTCGGTATAGGAATTACCGTGCGGCGGACAAAGAAATGCTTTTCTGTAATTCAGCCAATTATCCGAATTGACCGGAGCAAGCAATGCTTTATTGCTGAGTTTTCTGCACCTTGCGTCTTTAATATCGTAAGACCGCTCTTTATCGTCCGCAAAAAGTTTGTGTGCGGCACATTCCAGTGCAAGACGATGAGAATTATTCCCACGGTAGGGGAAAACGCAGTATGTTTTTGCATATTCATTTGCAGCATTTACAAGACAATAATCACAGCCCGCATCCGGATATTCCGAAATAATACGGTAAAAATCATCATCTGTATAAGCTGCTCCTACAGTGCGATAATAGTCAAGTGTTTTACGTACAATAGCCTCGATAAGATTTTTTCGGCTGCCGGCTCCCGGCGGTGTTCCGACTATCGTATACCATTTCCCGGGATAGTCCCAAACTTCTTGGAAATAAGCGTCTGTCGGATAACTGTCAACTACACGGTCAGCCTCAGGGTAAACCGTTCTGACCCTTGCCAGAGCTGCTTTGTGTATCTCATTTTGGAATTCTGCAGCATTTTTTAAATCCTGTTCACTATACATATCCTATTCCCATAATATTCATTTAATAATATAATTCTTGTTAAAAATTGTTCCCGTTATAACCCCAATGCTCCGTTTCGCCGTATCTTATATATATTTTGCTTTTTTCTATACCAAGAATTGAGTTATAGGAGTCGCATACCATTTCTGTGACTTTTGTAAATTTCTCTCTTGAACCCTTTCCAAGTATTGTCACCTCAAGCATAGCACAAGGAGTTTTTCCATCCCCGCCGAAATAAAGGTCACACTCATCCTTGATATTTACCATAAGATAGCTTTCGGGTTTTCCGATAGCAGCCATAGCCTTTCCAAGCTCGGACTTTATCTCCTCCTTCTGCTTCTCGCTCATTTTGATGTTTGTCATACTGTTGATAAATGGCATAATCTTTCCCTCCGTTCAAGTTTTGATATCTATATGTAAATTATACCCCATTTTACACATTAATGTCAATTACAACTTATAAAAAGCGCCCTTATCTTCATATTGACACAGCCTTTATCGGGCAGAGGATAATTACATACAAGACCGAAAAACGGTTGTATAAGAAATAAACAATTACATTTACAAGAAATACATATTTTAGCCGCAAAATTACAAATTAATGCTTGAAATTTAAGCAAATTTATGGTAAAATAACACTAAGTCATAAGAACGGAAAACACAAGGATAGGGCAATAGTTCTATACTCACACAATGAAAGGAGCGATCTGTTATGAAAAAAAACTCTTTAAAAAAAGGTATAAGCGCAGCACTTATTTGTTCGCTTGTATTGACAAGTGCGGTACCTGCATTT
>JAEEGL015917785.1_pt1 | contig 12353 bp, 12 predicted proteins | sample 9134231 | NCBI WGS metagenome assembly JAEEGL01 (sample SAMN16246548, study PRJNA631951) | gut metagenome | biome: gut microbiome; feature: rumen; material: fiber-attached | host: Bos | place: Iran: Karaj | collected 2018-10 | reverse complement strand
CGCCACCAGCCATTCTCGTTCTTAGCAATTCCGGTGTAATCGAAGTTAACCTTTCCGTTTTGGATAACCCACCAGCCGTTTTCATTCTTCTCAACCGAGTTCACGAACTGAACCTTACCTCCGCTGACGAACCACCAAGCTGTCTCACCATTGACGGTTCCCTTAAGAACATCCTTCTTGTTGAAATCAACTTTACCGCCCTTGCAGTACCACCAGCCATTCTCGTTCTTGGCAAGTCCGGTGAAATCAAAGTTGACCTTACCCTTCTGGATAACCCACCAGCCATTCTCATTCTTGGCGATTCCTGTGTAGTCAAAGTTGACCTTACCCTTCTGGATAACCCACCAGCCGTTCTCATTCTTCTCGACTGAGTTAACGAACTGAACCTTGCCTCCGCTTATGAACCACCAGGCAGTTTCTCCATTGACAGTTCCTTTACGAACATCCTTCTTTGATGTATCTACCTTGCCCTTAACAACGTAGTACCAATCGTTGCCATATTTAGCAAAGCCGGTAAATGATGTATCCTGAACGCCATTCTTTGCATAATACAAAGCATTGTTATACTTCTGGATACATGTTTTTGACTTGTCAAATACATATATGGTTTCCGTATTGCTGCTGGTATATGTTTTGCCGTTAAAGTTAACTGTAGCCGTATAATTCTTGGATCCCGCGGTATTTATGGTTGCTGTCTTCGTAACCTTGTTGTTTATGGTAGCAGTTGCAACATTTGTATGTTTGCTGTCATTTTTGCAAGTAAACTTAGCAGTTGCCTTAGTATAACCTGTCCATGTCCATACAGGCGTTCCGTAACTATGTCCTGTCGCCGCTTTGGTTGTGCCCTTCTTAACTGTTGTTCCGCAATCCAGACAAACGGTATCACCGGTATATCCAGCCTCTGTACAGGTCGGAGCTTTTGCATTTCTGACTTCAGTTCTTGTATGAAGACATTTTACATCAACTTTAACCTTACATTCTGTCTTTGCATAATGATCGGAATCTGTCGGTGTAAATATAACCACATACTCAGTCTTTCCACCATCTGAAACAGAAGGCTTAGTTGAAGCATTCTTCCATGCAAATGTACCGGCTATCTCATTCTTTCCAATAACCGCCTTACCGCCTTTCAGCGTGCTATTTGCAAGTGTCTGACCGTATGTAATGCCGGATGCTGTAGGTAAGTTTGAAACTGTTGGTATAGCTTTATCAATCTTAAATGTGCATGTTGTTTTATCCTTCGGAACAGTATAATAATCAGCTTTCGCTCCCTTTAACGTTGCGGTAGCTGTGTAATTTTCTCCAACTTCCGTTCCTGTTCCGGATACCGCAGCCATACAGTCATCCCCTGATTTAACACCTGTCAGGGTTGCTGTAGGCTTCTGTTCTGTTCCGTTATAAAACAGCGTTGTATTACTCCAGCTAATACACAAAGTTTTCTTATCTACAGTGAGAGTTATCTCTTTCTCTCCAAAATGAGTTTCTGAATCAAATGCCACTATGATCGTAGTAGATCCCGGCTTTTTAATTGTTACTTCTCCTGTATTTTCATTAACCTCTGCAACAGACGGATCTTGTGATATATACGTAAAAGCCCCGGAACCAGCTGCTACAGGAACAGAACCGTGAATAGTAAAAACCTTATCCCCGTAGGTTTTAAAAATTTTATCACCTTCTCTGACCGTCACTGTTGTATCTTCCTTTTCACAAAGAGTAACGACCACATTTACGGTAGAATCCGCATAATTGGTTGAACTTATAGTCACCGGAAGAGTAATCACATCACCTACAGAGCCGTAAGCTATATTTGCGGATACCGTGCCAGTAGAGTTCACGGTAAAATTGCTTACTTCAATGCTGCTTCCGTCAGCCTTAACAATACTTACATCGCCTGCAGTATAAGTACATGTACCTGCATTTTCCGGCATCTTTCCGGCAACAGACGCAGTGATACTTGTCACCGCATAGCTTTTATTCAACTCCACATCGTTAAGATCCTTCGCAGCAGCCTTTTCAACCGTCAGCGTTACCGTTATCGTGTAATCCACGTAGTTATCGGATTTAACCGTAAGAGTCACCGTAGCAGTTTTGTTTATGATATTTGCATCATCTTTGAATTTGAATACAAGACACTTTTCCGATTCCGAAAACGTTGGTTCTCCATCTAAAACAGAATCTACATCGATCTTTCCTGTGATCGTTACTATTCCACCGTCTACTATCAAGGCGCTCAGATCCTTGCTGCCCTCGGACCCGTATTTTGCGGAAGCATCCGCAGTTACATCCTCGTGGTTTTCTTTGCCATTCGCATACACCATCATATTCTCTGATTTAAACAGCAGCGCCACTGCCCCCAGCACCAACATAGCCGTCAGCATGAAGGTCATTATATTTCTTAAATTGCTTTTATTCTTTCGTTCCATGTTACCTCCCATTTTATATATCCTATCTCAACATCCAAAAGTCCCACTTTTCACGCAGGAAAGCCACCAAATAACGGGTCAGTCCCCTATTAAAATCCAGCTAGATTATAGCAAAAGAAACTATTATTTTACAACATAATAATACAAAAGAGGCAGCTATGAAATTGTTTCCAAAATAACTGCCTCTGATCAATCAGAATTACATTTCTTGCTATTAGTTTCTTTGCGTATCCAAGTTCTTCTTTTGCATCCGGAGTTATTCCCTCAAGCAAATAATCTGTTGTTGTATTTAATGCAATTGCAAGCCGCCCCAACACACTGGCACGAGGCACCCTATTTCCCTTAATATAATGAGAGATTGCTGCCTCAGTTATTCCTGCCTTTTCAGATAATTGTTTCTGTGTCATCCCTCTTTGATCAAGCAAGTATCTAATCAGCTTTGTACTATTGAAGCTTCTTTATATTATATTTCTGCTCATACTCCTCCAGAAAACTATTAAAGACAGATTTTTCTTCTACTCTCACCTTTTTAAGATATTCATGCGGGTCGTATATATCAGAATCAGCTTCGATAACCGCTACTGCTATATTGGAACAATGATCCGATATTCTCTCATAATTATTTAAAATATCTGCAAGAATAAAGCCCTTTTCTATAGTGCAATGTCCCTTCTGAAGACGTGCTACATGATTCTGACGGATAGATTCCACCAGCATATCAATAACCTGTTCCAACGGCTCTATTTTTGAAGCTTCTGAAATATCCATTTCTTTATAAGCTCGAACGGTAATATCCATTATTTCATTTACGGCTTTTCCAAGAACCTCAAGTTCATTTATGGCGCTTTCCGACATTTCAATCTTCTTCTGTGATATTTCTTCAGATGATTTCACAAGATTTAGCGCATGATCGCTTATACGCTCAAAATTACCTATTGAATGTAATATTTTTGACATAGTTCTACTATCACTTTGAGACAGCTTTTCTCCAGCTATTCTAACCAGATATGAGCCAAGTCTATCTTCATATACATCAACCTGTTTCTCCAGGTCGGCAATAATTTCATTTGTCTCACCTGAATTAATAAAAAGATTATTTAACGAATCTTCAACAGCATCCTTGGTAAGTAGAGCCATTTCATTAGAGAGTTTATTACACTCTGAAATCGCCACCGATGGTGTCTCGAAGAGTCTTTCATCCAAAAAAGCAATTCTTTTTTCCGGTTCAGTTTTTATTGTTTTGGTAGCTATCTTTATAAGTAGATTGCTGAAAGGTAGTAGCAGTATTGTCGTTGCAATATTAAATATACTGTGGCACAAGGCAATCCCCATAGGATTTATCTCTTTATCAACGAACGCAAAATCAAAGATGGTATGTAGCCCAAAGTATATCAGCATGAAAAATGCGGTACCGATCAGATTAAAAGAAAGATGAATAACTGCAACTCTTTTTGCATTCTTACCAACACCAATACTGGAAAGAACCGCTGTAGCGCACGTTCCAGTATTTTGCCCCATTATTATAGGAATAGCCATTCCATATGTTATATTTCCAGTTATTGATAAAGCCTGGAGCATACCTACAGATGCAGCAGAACTCTGAATAACAGCTGTAACTATCAAACCTGCCAAAACTGCAAGTATTGGATTCTTAAGTGAACCTAGCAAGTTTAGAAATACCGGTGACTCAGCCAACGGTCTCACCGAACTACTCATCATTACCATACCATACATCAGTATAGCAAAGCCTATAAAACTATTGCCCACATCCTGCTTCTTCGGTTTCTTCGAAATCATCAGAAGACCAATACCGATAAATGCAAGGAGAGGCGAGAAGCTTTCCGGTTTTAACATCTTTACGAAAACATTGTCACTAGATAAACCAACAAGGCTCATAAGCCACGCAGTTATAGTAGTTCCTATATTTGAACCCATAATTATAGCAACAGTATTCCCTATATTCATCAGTCCCGAATTGACAAGTCCAACAAGCATAACAGTAACGGCTGATGAACTCTGTATAGCGACAGTAATAACACATCCCATTATCAGACCTGACAACCTGTTCTGTGTCATCTTATTTATAACCTGCTCCATCTTATCTCCGGCGATTCTCTCGAGACTATGGGACATCTGATTCATTCCATATATGAAAAAGGCAAGACCGCCGAGTAATGTAAATATCGAAAATATATCCATAACTTCCTCCATACAAAATTCTCGCACTAAAATAAGGCGAACATAACGCTGCCCACCAGATAAATATGCAATATGTATGAAGGTTTAGAGTTTCATTCCATCTTGACTATGAATATATGAAATGATTAAATGACGACTTGAAATAAGAGTCTTAAATAAATAGATACCTAGAATAATAAATATATTTGACGATACCCAGTTTAAGGATATCGTAGAAGTCATAACAGTTTTTCTAGAACCAACACTTTTTCCAGAACGAGAGTTTCTGGAATTAGCATTTTTAATAAAAACAATCGTAATATCTTCGTTACTTGCTATGTTGTCTGAGTCGTAATCCAGAGAGTCTATAGAGCAGGCGTCTTTCGATTCAACAAAAGGAACTTCAGCTATATCATTTTCAAAGTCAAGAGCACATAAAAAAAACATGCAAATAAACAAGTAGCAAATAGCCAAGTAGAAATGATGATGTGTTTTTTCATGTGCAAAACTCAGCATATATAATAATCCTCCAGCACATATTATTAACTTGTTTTGCTATGACAGTCAATACTATTTTATCCTAGCTTTATCTGTAAATTGCGAAAATCACATCTGCTACATAAAGCAAAACCATTACCAGTCCTTCTTTTCTATCTATGCTTGTCTTAGTAATAGAAAAGATAAGTGTTATACAACTGACCACAACCAAAATTACCATATCCAGAAAAGATGCCAAATTTACAGAGATCGGGGAAATACATGATGATATGCCCAAAATGAACAGCAGATTGAATATATTTGATCCCACGACATTACCAACTGCCAACCCTGTTTCCCCTTTTCTGGCTGCGACTATCGATGTTACAAGTTCCGGAAGTGATGTTCCAACCGCCACTATAGTCAGTCCAATTAGAGTCTCTGACATTCCAAGAAAGCGGGCAATTTCTTTTGCTGAATAGACAACAGCCTGTCCTCCCCCAACTATCAAGCCGATTCCAATAAGTATGTACAATATAATCTTCCAGAATGGTATTTTCTGTTTATCATCTTCTGACTCATTAGAAGATTTTCTTTTCGATTCATATATCAGATAAGCCTAAGCTTTATTCTTGGATATTTCAAACAACCAAAATAAGGGGTCACTTTTATGCAGATTCCATGATGGTCATTATGATAAAAACCTAGACCGTCATAATAACCCCTCATACCATTTATCATAAAATAAAAACCAACCAATTACTCATCATAATGTTGACATTTTAGCGACGAAAAAATCGGGAAGCCTTATAAAATAATCAAGCCATGCTCTGTTATTGACGCTCCGCGCCAAGAACCGTCGCCGTAGGCGCCGTATACCACGAAAAAGGGATACGCGGATATGAATGCAAGCATTCATCCGTGTATCCCTTTTTCGTGGTGCATGGCTTGTTACAGAAGCTCTTTAATACCATCAATATTTAGTATTTCATGAGATTCATAAACCGCTTATATGGTATATAAAATCCATATATTCCATGCTATATTTGGCTTTTTCTGACTTTTTAGTGACATTTTATAGACATTAACCTTCAGATATTTCCCAGTGTCCACTGTAACCACTTCCAACATAATTGACATTCAACATTTCTGCGATATGACGTTTAATTGTTCTATCAGATACATTCAGTTTTTCAGCCATAGCTTTTGTTGTAACCTTTGAATCTAATCTGATGAGTTCAAGTATTCTCTCATCTAAGGTTTTTAGATTTTTTTCTTGGATGACATCTTGAGTGACATCTGGTGACATGTCACTCTTCTTTGTCCCCCAAGTCTCTCGAAGATTTCTATAAAATGCAACTACAAAATCATCCTCATCTGTCCGGAATTCAACCTTGCAACCCGCTTCATCGCAAAGATCCTTTATTCTCTTGAGTCCAGTTGCAAATGTCTCCATGTCCTTTGAGTAATATAATACTCCCGTAATTCTTCTGTTCCGACGAATTGGTTTCTTATTTCCATCCAGATACTCTTCCGGTGAGTGTCCCTTAGGGAATCCGCCTGTAGTATGTATTTCTATTCTATCCTTGAATACATCTATCTCGTTATTCTGTCCATTATTATACACTCGGTGACCATATGAATTAATCACAGCTTCTCGGATAGCTTCAACCGGAATTTCTGGAGTTTCAACTCTTTCCAGCCCTATAATATCAGCCTTCCAGTCCATCGCATCAATGATATACTGTTCGCAAATCTTACTCAGACCAATAATGGACCCCTTATCTTCCCTGCGGATATCCGTAAATGTCGCTTTTACGTTAGTAGCAAATTTTGCCATCTGAACATCCGTATCACTTGTGTCACAGAAGAGCGCAGCCCCGGCATTTAATAAATGAATTCCATCATCAGCCATGAGATCAAGTTTATTCATAACCACTTCTGGATCATCCGATTCAAAAATGATTCTGCCAACCTGTTTTGCTTTATTTAAATATGTCTTAAAATCGCGCATATTAATATCACAAACCGTATATTTTGAAGGTTGATTCTCCCAGGAATGTTTACCGTCATCTCTAATGAGCATCATCTCAAAATACATATCCTGATTCATCACAATGTCCTCATCCGCTTCACGTATGCGTGGAACATTATATGCAGTATATGGCTGCTTATTGCCTTGAAAATCTACGAATACCACTGTCTTTCCATCTTCGTACGTTTTCTTATCAACCACCGGATATATAGCCGGATAAATATGATTTTGAATTGCTTGACTGACATTTCGAATCGTCTGATCACTTATTTCCTGCCCTATAACATCCCCATTATTCTTGACACCAAAATAAAGCGTACCAGATCCATGTTTATTAAGTATTGCAACAATAGATTGAATACCCTCCTTCAGTTCTCCGGTAGATTTCTTAAATTCAATCTGTTCAGTTTCTTCTCCAATATTGATCAATATCTTTCCTCCTAAAATGATCACTCTCATAAAAAGTATAACAGGGCGTTATTGAAAAATCAACAACGCCCTGCCGCTTATAATGCTACTGAAAAGTATATATTTAGCTCACAACCTTGCCGCCCTTAATGGTATATTTCCTCAGTTTGCACTTTGCTATGATTTCGATATGATGTTGCCAAAGGACAAATGCAAATAACGCCGGAAATGGTATTTCTCCACCAAGTTGGTGGAGTTTTTGAACTTAAAACTTATTCAAGAAGAAACGAGCTGAATGATCATGATAAATGATATAAAAATGTCATTTCACTCCTTACCAAACTGGCCCACGAGACGCTAAACTTTTGTCGTATCAACCAGTATTGGAGGAGATTTATAAGTTTTCTATAGCGCTATTCATCTGATCAATCAGGTAATCATCAAAAGAGTCATACTCATCCTTGATATATCCGCTAAAATCCCATGATACAACTTTTCCGGTATTACAGTCAAGGCACATTAACCACTCATCAACCTTTTCAATCACAACAAGATTATCCGGAAGCTCTTCAGTTCTATACTCCAACGTACTTTCTACAAATAGCATTCTTCCTGTCAGACCAACACCTATTATTTCAAGCCCTGCAATACCACCGTGGCCAAACTTCTTAATGTATTCAATATATTGTTCCGGCAACTTTACTCCAAGCTGTTTTTCGGCATCCTCAATCATCTTGCCAGTCACTGATGCATAATTGAAATCTCCTTTTTTTTCATACTTTTTAATTGTGTTTAGAATAATCTCGTTCATTATGATCACCTATAACAAAAATAATATAATATCATATTATCTCAACACAGCTCTTCTCGTAATTGATTCTTTAGGATAATCATCCATCCTTGCGCCCTCAAGAACATTATCCTCAACAAACAAATCATTATTACACTTTGGACAACTATCTGCCCATCCATAAAGACAATTGTCGCCTTGCTGTATTATAACATCATATGCATCATCATAAATATATGTCATATATTTTTTGCCACAATCCGGACACAGAACTTCTCGATATACCTTCATGTTGCCTCCTAACAGTTTTTAAGCACTCATGATTTCTATATACTCTTTAGGAACATACTCAGCCATCCATACTCCATTTTCTGATTTATAGAATTCATAACCGGCTTCTGTCATCTTTCCAGCAAACACCTTAAACACTACCGGCTTTCCGTGTCTACTCCCAACCTTAATAGCCGTATCATAATCAGAAGACAGATGAACATATAATCTTGATTTGGGAATCAACCCCTCCATTAATATTGAATCAACATATTTCTCGCCGGTCCCATGCCATAGAATATCTGGAGGAATTACTTTTTTCAATTCTACATCAACATGAATTGAATGCCCTTGATTCGCCCTTATTAATGTTTTGTCATGATTAAAAGAATATCTTTGTTTTTCATCTTCCCTTACAATCTTGTCCAATAAATCAAAATTGATATTATGTGTTTTATTAATTCCAGAAATTAATTCCTGTACATCAGCCCACCCATGCTCATCAAGTTCTATCCCAATAACCTGTGGCTTATGTCGTAGTATTAAACTAATATACTTACTTAATTCCATTTCATCATTCATCATTAATATGCCTCTTAGCTTTTTATAATTGCATCTCGTATTTCCGAATAATTCCAATAAAGCTTCCCATCCATACCTCTACAATATGCTTTAATATGTTTTCCTACATTTTTAAGTATATCTGGGCAATACAACTTGTTTACTGAAGCAAAATTATATAAAACAATTATATTCAAGTGATCCTTAACCGCTTTTTCACACTCATATTGGACAAAGCTTCTCATATCCAATGAATGACCTCTATTACATCTACTTAAATATGAAGAATAGCTTTTACAATATCTACATGAACCCTTTGTTACTGTACTTGTATACTTACCAACAACTAGTAAGAAAGTTTTTGAACCACTTAATCTTTCAGCCAGAGATTTTTTTATAGAGCAAGGTAAACTGCCATCTCTTGCCTGGGTTAATTTGTGTGCATCCGAAAAAGAAAGTAACAAATTATCTTTTTTATCCCACTCGTATAATTTATCAATTAAAACTTTATCTCCATCCCAATCCCCAGCTATATATGTTCTTGTTCTATAGTACATTTTTATTACCCTCCAACTCTACTTCTGTAATCTGCGCCGGATGTATAGTAATATGTATTCTACCATAAATCTCGCTTTTTCTGCACATTATTGATTCAACCAATAATTCATATGACTCCTGTAAAGTCATACCTGTTCTTGATCTTCCCGATCCCACTAATGGTATATATAAATCGAAACCCTGTCCTTCAATATCGTATAAATCTATCAACGATTCAAGCGATTCTCTTATATAAGCAATCTCACTCTCCGCTTTATTTTTTTCATTGAATTTAGAGACTGCTAACAAATAAAAATATGTATTATCTATAGGGACGATTATAGCACTGGAAATAGGATATATCTCATTTTTACCAACTGCAGAATCACATACACCACATTTAACAATACCATTTTTTTGAAGTCCCAAATCAATTAATCTATTCAACTCCGAATAACCAAGTCCTCTGTTATTCATATAGTTAATCCATTGCCCGTGTATTGTATTTTCTGACACAAGCGGAATAACTACCTCTCCATGTCTACCTTCTATTCTCGTTTCAAAGGATGTATTCACTGGAATTACAATATTAACCTTTTCTAATGGTTCTTTTTTAACAGGAATATCAAACAAATCCACAGACACAACATCTATTATACAAGTTGCATTCTTATATAGTGTTATGATCGGTCTAATCTTTGTATCAGCAAAAATTGAGCTTGACGAATACTGATCAATAAGTGTAACTCTCTCATACTCCATCTTTTCAAATTCTTTAGCAAAAGCTTTAAACGCCTTCACCTCTCTCTCCCGATTTAGATTATCAGTGTTCTTTATCAGATATAGAAATATCCCTACAAGAAAGTCCTCTAATACAACTTCATTCATTTGAACAAGATCCTTCTTTTTTATACCATTTACCAATTCTACATGCGTTTCATCATCAATGGCATCCTGACGGATCATCATCTGGATCAGACGAACCAGGAACGAGAATTTATTCTCATCCAATAGAGGAATAACGTTCTCTTGAAAATATAGAGTAATTGTCTTTGGATTCAAATCATCCATCATCAGTTGTAAATAACTATTTAGATTCCTTTTTCCTCTAAACACAGCTGAAATAGAAGAATCATCATCTCCACAGTCATATTGTGGATACAATGATTGAAATACTTTTTCTCCTAACTGTTTTTGCTTTGTTGACGCAGCTTTACAAATCTTAAGTGCAGTCAAAAAAGACCCTACACAGAAATACATCAATTACTGTCTCCTACATAATCTACAATATCACCAATGTTTACTTCTAAAGCTTTACATATTTTTCCCAACACTATCATGCTTACCGGCAAGCCCTTACCCATCTTTGCCATTGTGGCAGCAGTTATAGAAGTCACTTCCATCAAATTCTTTTTTGTCATGCTCTTATCAATAAGTATTTTCCATAGTTTTCGATAATCAAATTTCATTATACAGTGCACCTTTCCTATCCTCTATTAAATGTCATAATATCATATTGTTTAGCTATAAACAATACATTTCTAAATATATACTTTATATTTCTAAAGTTTTGCCCACTTTTTACTCACATATTATCCACTTGGTTTTCTGTAAGAAAATCCCCTCTCAATCTATCATTAAATCATAAATAGTAATTCCCTTGTCAGGGAGGAAGTGAGGTAATACACATGATTAAGAAAACAAGAAAGGCCGTAATAGATGACGGTATGAATCCAGAATTAATAATAGGAGCAACATTAGATGGCATATTTCAGATTCCACAAATGAAGGCACCAAAACACATTTTTATCCCCAATGCGATAACCCCTTTCAGCTGTATCGATAAGGATCCGAATCCAAAAGCTAATGCTGTTGGTTTTCATGAAATGGATATCAATTTCTCAGATATTCTAATAAACACTGATGAATGCATAGAAAAGATTAGGCCCTATGGTGCAATGATAACGCCTGACTGTTCATTGTACCGAAACGCCCCCTTAGCTGTACAAATAGCTAATATATACCGAAACAGGGCTGTTGGTTATAAAGCTCAATGCAAAGGGATAAACGCTATTGCCCAAATCCGTTGGGGCACAGAAGAAACGTATACAACCAAAGTTTTTCCTGAAAAAATAGCATTTTTAGGTGCCCCCAAAAGAAGCATCGTCGCAATCGGAACTTACGGATGCATCAGAGGGAAAGAAAACAAATATCATTTTGAAGCCGGACTGGAATCTATGCTTATAGAACTTGAACCTAAGCATGTACTTGTATATGGTTCTATGCCTGACAAAGTATTTGAAAAGTATTTATGTGCCACACAGTTCCATCAATATGATGATTGGACAACCATTAAGAGAGGAGGAAAATAGTCTATGGGAAGTGGATCTACAGGTCCTTATGGAATATCCCAACCTTTTGCCCCAACTTATCATGTCGAAAAATCTATGCACCAGAAAGATATAGAGGCAGGTATATTCCATGATGGTCATTATGATAAAAATCCTACAGCCAAAAACCTTACTGAAATGATTAGTGGCAATTATATCGGAGATAAACGTACAAACCTAGATTTACCCTATGTTATTACAACCAGTGGTGATATAATTGTTGGGAGAAGAAACGGCAACGGTAAGGATGGTCTTGCTACACCACACCCTACATTAATTGGGGG
>JAEEGL014200830.1_pt1 | contig 12353 bp, 11 predicted proteins | sample 9134231 | NCBI WGS metagenome assembly JAEEGL01 (sample SAMN16246548, study PRJNA631951) | gut metagenome | biome: gut microbiome; feature: rumen; material: fiber-attached | host: Bos | place: Iran: Karaj | collected 2018-10 | reverse complement strand
CCTTTGCCCTTCAGAAAAATGATATGAAGAGCGCGGCCTTATGCGTCGAATTTAATGAGTTTCTGGCTAAGTTAAAGGCCGATGGTACCTTAGATGAGATGGATAAACTGTGGCTGGGAGCCGAAGAGGACAAGAAGGTCGTAGACATGTCAGGTCTCACACCGGTGCAGGGTACCATCAGGGTAATTACAACTTCTTCAGATATGCCATGGTCCTACATCAAGGATGGTAAGAATGTGGGCTATGACATTGATATTATAGTACGTTTCTGCAAGGAAAGGGGCTACGGTCTTGAATTGATCGATGTGGACTTTTCCGCCCGAATTCCCGCTTTACAATCAGGTAAATATGATATCACAACAGGCATGAATGTTACGGATGAGCGTAAGGAACAGGTTATCTTTACGGATCCTACCTATAAGGGAGGTGTAGCCCTGGCTGTTTTGGCTACAGACCTTGAGGGTACCACTTCATTTTTGGATGGGGTCAAGTCCAGTTTCTACAAGACATTTATCAGGGAGGACCGCTACAAGCTCTTCTTTTCGGGTATCCTTACCACAATTCTTATTACCCTTTTGGCCATAATCTTCGGTACGGCACTGGGATTCCTTATATATATGGGATGCAGAAAGGGTAACAGAGTGGCAAATCTCTTTGCCAAGGCCTTCGTATGGCTGGTGCAGGGCATGCCTGCGGTGGTCCTGCTTATGATCTTATATTATATAGTCTTTGCCCAAACCGAGGTCACCGGAGTGGCAGTGGCTGTTATAGCCTTTACCCTGGTTTTCGGATCAGGAGTTTACGGAATGATCACTTCGGGAGTGGGGGCAGTTGATGCCGGACAGAGGGAAGCGGCTTACGCCCTGGGATTCGGAGACTTGAGAACCTTCTTTTCCATTATACTTCCCCAGGCTGCACCTCATTTTCTCCCTTCCTTCAAGGGAGAGGTGGTATCCTTAGTTAAGGCCACAGCCATAGTGGGATACGTTGCAGTCCAGGACCTTACCAGGATGGGAGATATAGTCCGGGGCCGGACTTATGAGGCCTTCTTCCCCCTTATAGCAGTTGCCGTTATATATTTTGTTCTGGGTGGAATACTGCGACTGGTAATAGGCAGGATAGAAAATATGGCGGATCCCAAGAAAAAGGACCGTGAAGCTATATTAAAGGGGGTGCGAAGACGTGATTGAGATTAAAGACCTTCGAAAAGAATTTGACTCCGTAACCCCTATAGAAAACTTAAGTGTAACCATAAATGACGGAGACGTGATATCGCTGATCGGGCCTTCGGGAACAGGCAAGTCCACTTTTATCAGGTGTATCAACCTCCTGGAGAAGCCTACTTCGGGTCAGGTCTTCTTAGACGGAGAGGAGATCACTGCTAAAGGTTATGACCTTCGAAAGGCCAGACAGAAGATGGGTATGGTCTTTCAGTCCTTTAACCTTTTCGGACATCTGACGGTTATTGAGAATCTTATGATAGCCCCCATGAAACTTCTGGGTAAGTCCAAGCAGGAGGCTTATGACACAGCCATGGATCAGCTGACCAAGGTGGGGATGTCAAAAAAGGCTTTAAGCTTCCCGGATGAGCTCTCCGGAGGCCAGAAGCAGCGTGCGGCCATAGCAAGGACCCTGTGTATGGATCCGGAAGTTATCCTTCTTGATGAGCCCACCAGTGCCTTGGATCCCACAATGATAGCAGAGGTGCAGGATGTAATCAGGGACCTGTCCAAAAGCGGCAAGACCATGATCATAGTTACCCACGAGATGGAATTTGCAAGGGCCATTTCCAACAGGGTATTCTATATGGACCAGGGAGGAATATATGAGGAAGGAAGTCCGGATGAGGTTTTTGAGAATCCCAAAAAGGACCTGACCAGGCGTTTTATAAGAAGACTCAAGGTATTTGAGACCCTGATAGATGATAGGGAGTATGATTTTATAGAGCTGGGAGCTGAGCTGGAAAGGTATCTGACCAAGAATGATGTGTCAGCTTCGGACAAATACCGTATCAGGCTGGTGGTGGAGGAGCTTATACAGCAGATACTCCTGCCCCGTTTTGAAAAGCCCATGATCCGCCTCAGGGTGGAGTCTTCGGCTAAGGAAGACCGGTGCGGGGTTTACGTAAGTTATCCCGGACCAAGGTTGGATCCTCGGGATATGGATAATGAATTATCTTTGAGGATCATAGAAAAGACTGCGGAAGAAATGTCCTATTCCTTTGATGAAAAGGTGGAGGAGCCTAATCTTGTGGAAATGAAGATCAGAAAGAGCTGACTCTGCCACTGCTGTCAATCTTAATGTTATTTGATATGGACTCCATATAGGAGAAGATCCTGTTCCGCTCTTTATCGGATCCGGCCATGGTGGTGGTCAGGTCCTTCTGGGTGCCGGGATGGATGGTTAAGGTGGTATTTAAAGGTGAACCCTTTTCCCCGGAAATATCCACCTCCAGAACCATGGTATCCTCGGTTGAGTCATCGAACCAGAAGTTGCCCAGAGAATAGGCTATGGGCTTTCCCTTATAAAATTCTACGCCCTGTAAGCAGTGAGAATGAGCGCCGATGACCACATCGGCACCTGCATCTATATACTCGCGACCTGATGAGGTCTGAGCTTTTTCAAGTACGGTTGAGCGCTCTGTCCCCCAGTGGGGCAGAGCTATTACGTAGTCCGCATTAGCGCGGGCTTCTTTTATTTCTTCCACAAATCTTTTTGTATCATAGCAGCGAAGGACTCCGGGGCTGTTCTCCCCGGCTTCCGGAGTCAGGATGTATTTTTCCGCCCGGGTTGCGGCCACGTAAGCTATCTTTATGCCACCGGCCTCCAGGTAAACCGGAGAGGAGGCTTCCTTTATATTCTTCCCTGCGCCGATGTAGGGGATACCGGCATTTTTCAGGGTGGTCAAGGTGTCAAAGAAGGCGTCTTCCCCGTAATCGAAGCAATGGTTATTGGCCAGGCCTACTATATCTACCCCCAGCACTTTAAGGATGGAAACATTTTTGGGATCGCTTCTGAAGGTCCAGGCCTTTCCCGGCATGGGAGTTCCCCTGTCACTGTAACAGAATTCATTATTGATCCACATGATGTCCATGGAATTCATTATCTTTATATACTCCGGGTCAATGCATTTGCTGATGTCATTTCCCTTTTCGCGGTAGCGGACCATTACCTGCTCGGGGTCGGCGAAGCAGATATCCCCTGCAAATCCCAGGGTTACAGAGACCTTCTCGGGCTGGGAAGAAGCTTGGGTGCTTGAGGACGGAATGGTGGTTGCAGCTGCTTTGGTGCTCGCGGCCTTTTTCGGTGAAGATGAGCTGCATCCTGATAAGATCAGGAGGGCTATGGCAAATATAATTAAACTCTTTCTTTTATTCATGGTACAAAAATCCCCTTTGACATATATTTTATCATAAAAATATATGTTATAATTCAAAAAGAATTGTTACATAATAAATGCAGTGAAATGGGGAGTTGACTACAATGCTTAATATGACACTTGAGTTGTTTGATGGCATCATCAATACATCTCAGGACTGTGTATTCTGGAAAGATAAAGAAAGACGTTTTCTTGGTGTTAATCAGGCTTTCTTGGATTTTTACGGATTTGAATCAGCAGATATCCTTTTAGGCAAGACCGACGAGGATATGGGCTGGCATAATGATCCGGAGCCTTATAAAGAGGACGAGTTGCGTGTGCTGGGTGGCGAGTCTACCTATAAGGTACAGGGCAAATGTGTTGTCCGCGGTGAAGAGAGAGATATCATAGCTTCTAAAAGACCCTTGTTTGAGAATGGGGAAATAGTCGGTCTGGTAGGAAGTTTCGTTGATATTACCGACGTTCTGAGACGCCGGAACCAGGCAGAGGATGTCCAGGTCGTTTATACCATCGATAGCCTGAGGCCTTTTTCCTATTGGGACAAGCTGCTGGATGAGATCAGCCTGGATGAAATGATAGATCCCCTGACGGGTCTTATTTCGAGAAAATATGCACATGATTATATCAATTCATTGATCGCAAGTGAAACGCCATTTTCATTTGCAATACTGGATCTTGATAATTTTAAATTCATAAATGACGGATACGGACATGCGGTAGGAGATATCGTATTAAAGGCTGTTTCCAAGTCCCTGGCGGAATATATGCAGGGATTCGGAATCGTAGCACGTTACGGAGGAGACGAGCTTTTGATCATTAATCTCAGGGACGTGAACCCTGTGGAGACAGAGATATTCTTTAACCGCCTTTATGCGAGCCATAAAGTATTTCGAAGGAATATTGTATTTGAAGGTGGATATGTATATATTACATGCACTGCCGGATGTGCTTCTTTTCCGGTGGACTCAGGCAGCTTTTCTGATCTCTTTACCATGACGGATAAGGCGCTGTATCTTGGGAAGACTAAGGGTCGTAACTGTTATACGGTTTATCATCATGAGAAACATAAGGATATTGAGATAAAGAAGCTTTCCACAAATAATGTTTTTTCCAACATGGTAGCCTTGGATAGGATCGTAAAGGGTAAAAAGGATCCTTTGGCAGGGCTGGAGGAGGCCATCCCCTTTTTGGAGGAGTCGCTGCATATTGGCGGGATCTTCTACCTGGATAAGGAGGGTAATCTTAAGAGTATCGAGGATAAAGAGGATAGCCTGCCGGCAGGGGATGCTTCAAATTGTGTAAAAGAAGCTCTTTATGCATGCAGCAGCCTTTCGGAAATAAAGAAAGACAGTCCGATCTTATATAAAGCATTGAAATCTCTTCAGGTGGAGTCATTTGTTGTGGCTAAGGTTAATAGTTCAAAAGCAGACATTGAGTATATTGTACTTGCCACCGGGAGAAAGCACAGAATATGGCAGGAAAATGAGTGTGCTTTGATCTATTTCCTGACTACATTAATATGAGAAATGAGGGGAATTATGCAGAGTAGAAGGATAGTACATTTGATGATTCTCGCGGCAGCCGCATCCTTATTGTGGGGGTGCTCAGGCGCAGGGGGCGGTGGTTCACAGGCCTCCAGTGTAGCAAGCAGTGCCAAGAGTTCGGCGGCAGTAGAGTCTTCTTCTGCAATGCCGTCAAGTTCGTCAGCCCGGCAGACAGAAGGAGGAGAAGTGATGACAGACAACATTAAGGTATTTGCACAGAACAGTATCAGGATAACCATGGGGAATAAGAAGATCTATATCGACCCATTTCAGATGAAGGAATCTCCAAAAGATGCAGACTTCATTTTCATTACACATGAACATTCGGATCATTACTCACCGGAGGATATGAAGAAGGTAGCGGGAAATAATACCACCCTTATCTTGCCGGAGAGTATGCAGGGCAAGAAGGCTGAAGCATCAAAGATAGTAGCCCGGATAGAGACGGTTAAACCATCCGAGACCAAGACGGTGGATGGATTGGAGTTTACCACGGTGCCTGCTTATAATACTAACAAGCAGTTCCATCCCAAGAGCAACGGATGGGTAGGATATATTTTAAATGTAAACGGAAGCAAGATTTATATAGCAGGCGACATGGATGCTACAGATGAGGCCAAGGCTGTTAAATGTGACGTGGCCCTGGTTCCCGTGGGAGGCACATACACCATGACGGCTACGGAGGCAGCAGACCTTATCAATATAATCCAGCCTAAGGTGGCTATTCCCGTACATTACGGCAGCGTAGTCGGATCTGCGGCTGACGCCAATACTTTCAAAGAGAAGGTTAAGGCCCCCATCAAGGTGGAGATCCCCTTCTAAATTAAGGAATAAGGATCTGAGGAAATGGACGAGCGATTAAAGAAACAGCTGGCCTTTGCCCTGGAGATTGACAAGGAAAAGGAAGTCTACCGGCAGACCAGCATTTCCGGCGGAAGAAGAAAGGAAAATGATGCGGAACACGCATGGCATATGGCAATTATGGCCTATCTTCTGAAGGAGTATTCCAACGAAGAGATAGACATCTGCAAGGTAATGATCATGTGCCTGATCCATGATATCGTGGAGATAGATGCGGGCGATACCTACGCTTACGATGAGGAGGGCTTAAAGACCAAGCAGGCCCGGGAGGACGCGGCAAAGGAGAGGATATACTCCCTCCTTCCCGAGGACCAGAAGGCTGAGCTGACGGCTCTTTTCGACGAGTTTGAGGAGGGTAAGACCCCGGAAGCCAAGTTCGCCCGTTCCATGGATAACCTCCAGCCCCTGATGCTAAACGACAGCAATGATGGCAGGGACTGGAAGGAGCACGATGCTCGGTCTGAGGCAGTATACAAGCGCCACGAGATAACCCGCCAGGGCTCGAAGAAGCTTTATGAAGTAACAGACATGATCATTAAGGAGAATATACGTAAGGGGAATTTGAAGTAAAATGTTAATTGATCATATTATTGAAATAAGTAAAGAAGCCGGGGAGATTATGCTTTCGGCTAAGCGGCCCAAGATCAAGGAAAAGGAAGGCCATGCCAACTTTTGTACGGAGATGGATGAGAAGATCCAGGAGTTTCTTATAGGGAAGCTGGGAGAGGTTCTTCCGGAGGCTCAGTTCCTTGGGGAGGAAGAGGGAAAGGACGAATTTTCCTCGAAAATGAAGGAAGGTTATTGCTTCGTTCTGGACCCCATAGACGGAACTTCTAATTTTATCTATGAGTACAGGCCCTCGGTAGTATCCATCGGTCTCCTTAAGGACGGAAAGCCCTATATGGGAGTGGTATATAACCCTTACGATGACATGTGCTTTTCTGCCATAGCCGGAGAAGGTGCGTTCATGAACGGAGAGAGGATCATGTCTTCCGAGGCTCCGCTTTCCGACTCCTTAACGGTCTTTGGAACAGCGCCCTATTACACAGACCTCCAGGATAGGACCTTTGAACTGGCAAAGAAGCTGGTACCCCTTTGTGTGGATATCAGAAGGTCAGGGACTTCGGCCTGGGATATGTGCTGCGTGGCAATAGGTCGGTGCTCTCTTTATTTTGAAATGAAGATCCAGCTCTGGGATTATGCTGCCGCAGCCCTTATCGCAAAGGAAGCGGGGTGCAGGGTAATGGATATGGAAGGAAATGAACTGTCCTACACCGGTCCAACCACAGTCCTGTGTCTTGCCAGGGGGGTTAAGGAGATCCCGGAGATTTTCATGAAATAAAAGCAATCAAAGGGGAGCCGGCGAAAACCGACTCCCGATTTTTTTGTCCTTAATTTACTTAATCGTTACTTCCTTTCCGCCTACATAAAGCTTATATCCGTTTCCGTGGATGTTTGAATTATCAGCCTGCTCATTTTCAAGGGAATCCACGTATGTATCGGCAGTAAGGTTGATCTCGGAATCCTTTGAAAGGGACAGCTTAACCTCCTTAGCCTGGTTAGCTGCATCGATGGCACCGGTAAAGGAGCTTCCGTTAGTCAGCTTCATATCAAGGGTTGAAATGCTGTCTACTATTATGCCGCCCGTAACCTTCTGGTTGTTCATCTCCAGGGTAACAGCTCCGCCGTTTGCACCGTCTTTTCCCCACTTGCCGGCTTCAATTCTCAGGAAATCCCCAACCGTATTGGTTATAGTATTATTTTCAAGATAAATCTCAGCAGTTGTATTGGTTACATAAATGGTATCACCGTTTTCCGTGATGAGGGTGGAATCCTTAGCCGTAAACTTGGCCGTTCCTTCATCCGCATCACCGCTCATTGACTGATAGAGGAAGACATTCTTATATGTGCCGGAATTGCTGTTAAGCTTGGTATTGTTATCCTTAACCGTAGTCTTATTAATGGTTATGGAATTCTTTCCTTCAACTATCAGGCCTTCAGATACATTGGAAATAAGGTTGGCGTTATTTACGGTAATGTCTGCCGTAGAATAAACTGCCGGTGACCCGACGCCGTTGGTGGTGTATGTACCGCCGTTTATGGTCATGGTGCCGCCGCCTCTGTCAGAGCGGATGGCTGCAGAAGACCTGCCCTGGGTAGTAACGGTCAGATTATCTGCTGTAAGGGTTCCGCCGCCGGTTACCATTACTCCGCCGGAGCAGTCATTTGAAGTGTTGATGGTGGAATCCTTTATATTGATGGTTCCATTGTTGTAGGCAAATACGGCATTTGCGTGCTTGCCGTCGGTAGTTACCTTACTGTTTGTGATGGTCAGTTCTCCGCCGTTATAGGAGAGAATTGCGGCATTTGTTCCGTAAAAATCCGCTTCATCTCCGTCGGCGTTCCCGGTTTTATTCACTGTTGCATTGCTGATGGCAGAGCTTCCGCCGCTTACCAGAAGAGCCTGCTGGCTGTCAGTTGCACTCTCATATGTCTTCCCGCTTTCCGTAACATCAGTTGAAAGGGTTGTTGCTCCGGTGTAAGAAACATTTGCGGAAGATCCTCCTCCACCGCCGGGCTTTCCTTTTGAGCCTTCACGGGAACCTTTAGAAGCGTCAGGGGCTCCTTTTGAGCCATGCATTTGTGACCCTGAAGGGGTTGCGGATGAGGAAGTGTCGGCTTTTGCCTGAACACTTGAGCATCCTGTAAGTGATACGAAGGCAAGCATAACTGCCAGTCCTGAAGCCAGGGTTAATTCCTTGATTTTATTAATATTTGTCATAATAAGCACTCCTTTTTTTCTATGTTTTTTCTTTACAAGGTGAGTATATGACCTCAGCCTTAATTCAGACTAAAGGTTAAAAAAATTCCTACTATAACTCTCTCAAATGTAATAGAATAATACTTGAAGGTAATTAAAAGAAAGGGGAAATGAAGTTGGAGCGGAAGAATCGAACTATAGGGATCGTAGGAACCGGTATGATAGCATGCAGCATGGCTGTACTTACCTCTTACCACGGATTTGAAACTGTTGTTTATGCACGAAGTGATGCGTCACGGAAACGCTGCCTTGATAATATAGAGGCTTTCATGGACCAGATAATTGAGCATAAGTTTATGACGCCTCCGCAAAAGGAAGAATGTCTGGGCATGATACATTTCGCCTTTGATTATAAAGAAATATCGGAGGCCGAAGCAGTATTTGAATCCGTTATTGAGAAAGCAGAGGTTAAATATGAAGTTTACCGGCAGATAGAAGCTAACTGTCCCAAGGTAAAAGCCATATGCTCGGTTAGCTCTTCCATAGTACCTTCGGTTTTGGCCCAGGGTGCCGGAAAATACGCAGACCGCATAGTGGTAACCCATCCCTTTAATCCGCCCCATTTGGTACCCCTTTTTGAAGTATGCGGGTCGGATAAAACTGCCCAAGGTGTATTGGATTATGTCATGGGGCTACTTGAGGAACTGGACAGAAAACCGGTTTTACTAAACAAGCCCACTCCGGGATTTATCGGCAACAGATTACAGTTCGCCTTGTGGAGAGAGGCCCTTGCCCTGGTAGAGGAAGGTATCTGCGGACCCAGAGAGGTGGACAGAGTCCTGGAATACAGCTTCTGCCCCAGATACACCTCCATCGGCATCTTCGAGCATTTTGACAATGGAGGACTGGACCTGAATGCAAAGACCTGTAAAAATGTCTGGCCCATCCTTTCCAATGCCACAGATATCCCGGATTTCATGAAGAAGCTTATGGAAGAAGGGAAAATGGGAGCGAGAAGTGAAACAAAAACAGGCTTCTACGACTGGGAAGGCGTGGATATGGAAGCATATGCTAAACGGGTTTCGGAGCCTTACTGGAGAATGTTTAAATAGAATACTTTGGATGGGAGTGATGATATGTTAAGAGAGAAAGATAAGGAACTGATAGCAAAGCTTGAGCTGGAATATCCGGCCGTTGCCATAAGGTTTTGTTTTGAAAAGCCTGACTGTCCCCACTATGACGGGGAAAAGGTTGCCTTCTGCCAGTATGTTAAATACGCTCAGGACACCAAGAAGCATTTCTACATGGTCTGTGAGGACGATGCCTGCTACGGCAAGCTGGCCATGGGCATGATAGACAAGCCGCCGGTTACCGCCAGCGGTCAGGCAGGTTTCGATTTCGGATGTTTCAAGACTCCCATGGGAAACCGTCAGTTATATCAGCAGCTTCCCATCCTGGAACCCCATACCATTAACTACGTGGAGTTTTGCCCGGTGGAAACCTGCGATTTTGATCCTGAACTCTTATTCTTCGTAGCAGACCTGCCCCAGGCAGATATTATAATGAGGGCAACATCATATATTTCGGGAGATTTATGGGAGTCCAAGTCCGCACCTGTAATAAGCTGCAGTTTTATGTACGCCTATCCCATTATCTCAGGAAAGGTTAACCACATTACAACCGGTTTCTATCACGGACTGAAACGCCGGAAGGCGTACCCTGCAGGACTGCGGATGATCTCCATTCCCTACCAGAAGATGCCGGAGTTCTTCCAGGCCTTAGAAGAAATGGACTGGACCCTTATAGCCTTCAGGGAAGATGAAGAAAGTAAGGCGGAACTGGCGAGACGAATGGCCCACTGGCAGGAGATGGCAAAGGCTATCGGAAGTACAGTGGACTTAAAATAAAAAAATCGGGGGTATATATTATGACTATTTCAGATTCTATTCGTTATGTGGGCGTAAATGATCACAGCGTTGATCTTTTTGAGGGGCAGTACATTGTCCCCAACGGAATGGCCTACAATTCATACGTGATCCTGGATGACAAGACGGCGGTTTTTGACACAGTGGATGTCCATTTCGGCGAGGAGTGGCTTAGGAACGTTGAAAATGCCCTTGAGGGACGCAAAGCGGATTACCTTATTATCCAGCACATGGAGCCGGACCACAGCGCAAATATCCTTACATTCCTTGAAAAATATCCGGACACCGCAGTGGTGGGTAATGCCAAGACCTTCGGTCTTATAAAGCAGTTTTATCCGGAGGCTTCCATAAAAAACACCTTAGAGGTAAAGGACGGCGAGTCCCTATCTCTTGGAAAGCATAAATTCACCTTTGTGTTTGCGCCCATGGTGCATTGGCCGGAAGTTATGGTTACATATGATGAATATGAAAAGACCCTCTTTTCCGCCGATGCCTTTGGTAAGTTCGGAGCACTGGATGTATCAGAGGATTGGGACTGCGAGGCCCGTCGCTACTACATAGGTATAGTAGGCAAATACGGGGCACAGGTTCAGAAGCTCCTTAAGGCAGCATCGGGACTTGATATCAAGAGGATATGTCCCCTTCACGGTCCCGTCTTGGAGGAGAATCTTGAACATTATTTAAATAAGTATGATACCTGGTCATCCTACAAGCCGGAGGATTCCGGTGTCCTTATCGCCTTTGCTTCCATTTACGGTCACACCAAGACGGCTGCGGAAAAACTGGCAGGTATTCTGGAGAAAATGGGTGAGAAGGTGGTAGTAGCCGACCTGGCAAGGGAAGATATGGCTGAGTGTGTGGAAGATGCCTTCCGCTACGACCGGCTGGTACTGGCTTCCGTCACATATAACGGCGGGATTTTCCCCTGCATGGACGCCTTTATAAATCATTTGACAGAGAGAAATTATCAGAATCGAAAGATAGGCTTTATCGAAAACGGAAGCTGGGGTCCTGCGGCGAAACGTATTATGCAGGCTAAGTTTGAAAAGAGTAAAGATATATCTTTCTTTGAAACTAACGTTACCATCAAGTCTTCTCTGAACGACGAGTCTGAGGCGGCTCTGGAGAAGCTGGCTGAAGAGATTCATAAAAACTAAGCATTATACAGGAGGAAGAGATTATGCTGCAAGTCGGAACAAAAGCACCGGATTTTAAACTGCCGGACCAGAACGGAGAGATGCATTCACTTTCAGATTACAAGGGCAAGAAGGTCATTTTATATTTTTATCCCAAGGATAATACCTCCGGATGTACCAAGCAGGCATGCGGGTTCTCAGACCGTTACCCCCAGTTTCAGGAGAAGGGAGCTGTGGTCCTTGGAGTAAGCAAGGATTCTGTTGCTTCTCATAAGAAATTTGAGGAGAAATACGGCCTGCCCTTTACTCTCTTGTCTGATACGGAGCTGACCGTGATAAAGGCTTATGACGTCTGGAAAGAAAAAAAGAATTACGGGAAAGTTTCCATGGGCGTTGTGCGTACCACCTACCTCATCGATGAAAAAGGTATCATCGTAAAGGCTAATGATAAGGTAAAAGCCGCAGATAATCCCCAGGAAATGCTGGAAGCCATAGGAGGATGACTATGAAAAAGAATACTGCCGTAATACTTGCGGCTTTAATATTTATATCTGTATTTGCAGGATGTTCACAGCCGGCTGCGGCGCCATCATCGTCCACACCGGCAGCCTCATCAACAAGTGTTGCGGCCTCCTCATCTTCTAAATCCGAAGAGGACATTTCAGCTACCATTAAAACCATGGCAGATGTTTTTAAGGTAAAGAACAAAGAAAACTGGATGAGCGCCTATGATGAGCACAAATTATG
>JAEEGL012916645.1_pt1 | contig 12353 bp, 8 predicted proteins | sample 9134231 | NCBI WGS metagenome assembly JAEEGL01 (sample SAMN16246548, study PRJNA631951) | gut metagenome | biome: gut microbiome; feature: rumen; material: fiber-attached | host: Bos | place: Iran: Karaj | collected 2018-10 | reverse complement strand
GAAGTTCTTGATGATGGCCTTCAGGCTGTTCTTGATGCGCCTGTTCTCCGCGTTCTTCCTGTTGATGACCTTGATCCTTTTCTTTGCAGATTTGATATTCGCCATTGATTTTCACCCCACTTTCGCAAAATATCGCAAGCGGCATTATACTACAGGAGTTGCGATTATTCAAGAAGTTTTTTATAATATACAGACAGTGGAACTGTTATCTCCGTGCCGGCGCTGCAAATGCTCTGCCGCGCTTGCGCTATGGGGGCACCCCCGCGCAGCGGTGCCTCGCAGGAGCCCGCAGTCTCCTGCTCGTGCTAAGCTCCGCCTTCGCCCTTTTCAGGCTCGGCGGTCGCTAAGCACCGGCGGTCCCCAATGGCTTCGCATTTGCAGCACCGGCGCGGGATCCGTCAGTTCCCATACAGCATTATTACTAAGAGGACTTCATGGACTATCAGAAATACACAAGAAACTTCAGCATAATCGCTCACATAGATCACGGCAAGAGCACGCTGGCGGACCGTCTGATCGAAAAGACCGGTACGGTTGCGAGCCGCGACATGAAGGAGCAGTTCCTGGACAACATGGACCTGGAGCGCGAGCGCGGCATAACCATAAAGCTGCAGACCACGCGTCTGGTCTATAAGGCCAAGGACGGCAACGAGTACATACTCAACCTGATCGATACTCCGGGCCACGTGGACTTCAACTACGAGGTGTCCAGAAGCCTGGCGGCCTGCGAGGGCGCGGTGCTTGTCGTGGACGCTACTCAGGGCGTGGAGGCGCAGACCCTTGCCAACGTCTATCTGGCGCTGGACGAGGATCTGGAGATACTTCCGGTCCTCAACAAGATAGATCTGGCTTCGGCCCATCCGGAGGAGGTCCGCAAGGAGATAGAGGACGTAATAGGTCTGGACGCTTCGGAGGCCCCGTGCATCTCCGCCAAGGAAGGCATAAACATAGAAGAAGTGCTGGAGGACATAGTCGCCAAGGTCCCGGCTCCGTCCGGAGATCCTGATGCGCCGCTCAAAGCGCTCATATTCGACTCCTACTACGACAATTACAAGGGCGTGGTCATATACACACGCATAATGGACGGCAGGCTTAAAGCCGGCGACACCATACTTCTCATGAACACCGGAAAGAAGTATGAGGTAACGGAGGTGGGCGTCAACGCGCCTTACCAGACCCCGGTAAAGGAACTGTCCGCAGGGGCCGTAGGATACGTCTGCGCGTCGATAAAACAGGTAAGGGATGCTAGAGTCGGCGACACCATTACACTGGCCTCAGAGCCCGCGTCAGAGCCTCTCAGGGGGTATAAGAAGGTGCAGCCGATGGTCTACTGCGGCATCTATCCTACGCCGGACGAAAAGTACGAGAACGTAAAGGACTGCCTGGAAAAACTGCAGGTAAACGACGCGGCGTTCGTATTCGAGCCGGAGACTTCCCAGGCCCTGGGCTACGGCTTCCGCTGCGGCTTCCTGGGTCTTCTGCACATGGAGATAATAGTCGAGCGCCTGGAAAGGGAGTTCGACCTGGAGATAATAACAACGTCGCCCTCCGTCATCTACAAGATAGTAGGACACGACGGGACCGAGAGCTACATAGAGAACCCTAGCAACCTCCCGGATCCGACGGAATACGACCATCTGGAAGAGCCGATGGTAAAGGCTACCATAATGGTCCCCAAGGACTACGTAGGTTCCATAATGGATCTGTGCCAGCGCAGGCGCGGAGTGATGGAGCACATGGAGTACATAACTCCGGAGAGGGTGGGGCTGCACTACATGCTTCCGCTCAACGAGGTCATCTACGATTTCTTCGACGCGCTCAAGTCCAAGACACGCGGCTACGGTTCTCTGGACTACGAGTTCGACCACTACGAAAAGAGCAGCCTGGTAAAGCTGGACATACTTCTGAACAAGGAGATGGTGGACGCGTTCTCCATGATAGTCCACGAATCCGAGGCCTACACACGCGGCAAGTTCGTCTGCGAAAAGCTGAAGGAAGTCATTCCTATGCACCAGTTCGAGGTGCCGATCCAGGCCGCGATAGGGCAGAAGATAATCGCCCGCGAGACCATACGCGCCTACCGCAAGGACGTTCTGGCCAAATGCTACGGCGGCGACATTTCCAGAAAGAAGAAGCTGCTGGAAAAGCAGAAGGAAGGAAAGAAGCGCATGCGCCAGTTCGGCAGCGTGGAAGTGCCTCAGGAAGCGTTTACGGCAGTGCTGAAGTACGACGACGGAAAATAGTCAGGGCATCGGACACAAATAATAAAACAGGAGACCGTTAAGGCCTCCTGTTTGTTTTTATTATGTCGTTACTCCGCGGTAAAGCGGATGTGCGTCCGCCGGATCAGATCTTGTGGTCGCAGCCGAGGACGTTTACGATCTTGTGCGCTACGAGAGCCTTGATCGCTGCTCTTGCCGGCTTAAGGTACTCTCTTGGATCGAACTTGTCCGGGTGCTCCGCGAAGAATTCGCGTATGGTAGCGGTCATCGCAAGGCGAAGGTCGGAGTCGATGTTGATCTTGCATACGGAAAGGGAAGCGGCGTGCCTCAGCTGGTCTTCCGGAACGCCTATGGCGCCGGGCATTGCTCCGCCGAACTTGTTGATCTTTTCCACCAGATCCTGCGGTACGGAGGAGGATCCGTGGAGGACTATCGGGAATCCCGGGAGCCTCTTGGATACTTCTTCCAGAACGTCGAAGCGCAGCTGCGGCTTGGTGCCGGGCTTGAATTTGTAAGCTCCGTGGCTGGTTCCTATGGCTATTGCCAGAGAATCGCAGCCGGTGCGGCTCACGAATTCTTCTACTTCTTCCGGTCTGGTGTAGGAGGAATCTTCCGCGCTCACCTTTACTTCGTCTTCTATTCCGGCCAGGGTGCCGAGCTCCGCTTCTACCACTACTCCGCGGTCGTGAGCGTATTCAACTACTTTTCTGGTTACCTCTATGTTCTCCTCAAAGGGCTTGGAGGATGCGTCTATCATTACGGAGGTGAAACCGCCGTCTATGCAGCTTTTGCAGGTCTCGAAGCTGTCGCCGTGGTCCAGGTGCAGGCAGATGGGAAGGCCGGTCTCGATCACCGCTGCCTCTACCAGTTTCATGAGATATGTATGGTTCGCATAGGCGCGGGCGCCCTTGGAGACCTGAAGGATGAGCGGGGCTTCCAGTTCCTTGGCAGCCTCTGTGATGCCCTGGACTATCTCCATGTTGTTCACGTTGAAAGCTCCGATGGCGTATCCGCCGTTGTAAGCCTTTGCGAACATTTCCTTGCTTGTTACTAATGGCATATCATTTACCTCCGTAAAACGACTGTTTGTACACATCTGTAAGTTAAGTATAGCATTTTGCGGTGCTGTTTCCAACGGATAATTGCCGAAAACAGTACCGGCGGGGCCGCTTGGGCACGAGCGTTTTTGCCGAGGCTGTGATATAATCTTCTCGGAAAGGCGGGGATAATTACCATGGCGCATCTGCCGGAAGACAGTCTCGGAATATACGTTCACGTGCCGTACTGCATTAAAAAATGCAGGTACTGCGATTTCGTGTCGTTCGAAAAGGCCCCGCGGGACGAGTACTTTGAAGAACTAGCTGAAGATGTGAAAAACGCCGGAAACGCGCTTGGTAACAGAAATAAGTGTTATGTAGATACATTGTTCTTCGGCGGCGGAACGCCGTCTTTGGCAAGTTCCGCTCAGCTGGGAAAAGTCCTGGCTGTTCTTCGCGAAAACTTCGATATAAGGGATCCGGAAATGACGATCGAGGTCAACCCGGAGACCGTCACCCCGGAAAAAGCGGCGGAACTTAAGGACCTCGGTTTCAACAGGATAAGCATGGGTGTGCAGAGCCTGAACGATGGTGTTCTTGCCGCCATGGGGCGTGTCCACGATGCGGAAAAGGCAAGGCAGGCCTACCGCATATTAAGGGATGCCGGTTTTGAGAACATCAACCTGGACCTTATCTTCGGCGCCCCCGGGCAGGACCTTTGCATTTGGCAGGAAACGCTCCGCGAAGTCCTGGACATGCGTCCGGAGCATGTTTCTTTCTACAGCCTTCAGCTGGAAGAGGGTACGCCGCTATACAGGGATTACACGGCCGGCAAAGTGGATCTTCCTTCATGGGAGGAGAACCGCTCAATGTACCACGCGGCGGCCGGAGCTCTTAAAGAAGCCGGCTATCACCATTACGAGGTCAGCAACGCTGCTCTGCCGGGCTTTGAGTGCCGTCACAACCTGAGATACTGGAATATGCAGCCATATCTTGGCTTCGGCGTCTCCGCGCACAGTTTCATAAACGGCTGCAGGGGAGAAGCAGACTATCCGGCCGCAGATAAGGGATTTTGCGTATCGCGTCCGGAACGGTCTGACGAGGATCGGCCCGCGGCCGGAAGACATGGCATCTTCGGCCTGGAGCCGGAAAGCGAGTCCGATCTTAAAGGGGACTTCGTCTTTACAAAGCTTAGGCTGATCGATGGCTTCCGGCTTTCCGATTACAGCCGCATGTTCGGCTCGGACTTCTGCAGCGATTTTGCTGCGGTACTTCCGGAACTTCTTAAAGACAGCATGCTGCAGCTGACCGGGAATGTCCTCAGATTCACTCAAAAAGGGCTGGACAATACCAATCCCGTAATGGGAAGGCTTATTGAGGCTCTGGAAAAGCCCAAACTGTGATATAATTTATTACCAACTCAATCAAGCATGTGGATCAAGTGGTTTTCATGAAAAAGAATCTAATCGCAATATTAGCCGGATGCGTGGCATTTGCGGCAGTATACTTCGGGGTCAAGTTCGTCGATGAGTATTTCATAGGCGTTCCGGTGGACGCTGTCTATACCGAAGAGTACTTCTTGGATCATGCGCCGGACGACTACGCTCCGCGGTTCTACAACACGCTCGGGCATTTTGAGCGCGATGGAAGCGACTACGAGATATACGCGTTCTTCAGCGAGAATGGCAGCGTTGAGCGCAGGGTGTTCGTAAGGAAGGACACCGTCGCGACGTCCGCGTTCCGCAAGACCCGCACCGTAACGGACACTCAGTACGGATTCGCGGCGCTTCCGTCTTCCGGTACGGAGTATAAGGAGCCCGGTACAGAGGAGATCCTGGCCGCCGTAGGCGCGGAAAGTTTCTGCAAGGGAAGCTCGGATCTTGTAAGCCCGGCTTATCCTCAGCCCGCAGACCTCTACGAGTCCGATAAGGACGTAAGCTACAGGATAGTAAACGGCAGAGGCGACTCGGCAGAAATATCCGAAGAAGGCATCGTAAGCATCGGGCCGGAGAACAGCAAGAAGTATTACAAGTTCTGCAAGGTAAGGGGCCGCGAGTACGGCATGTTCTTCCCCTGTGATAAGGACGGACGCGTGGCGCCGGGAGTCCTTCCGAGTACGGAGCTCGTCTGGGAATGCTGGCTCACGGATACTGATACCAAGCTTATTGCGGAGCCTTCCACACAGCAGGAAAAGGACGAAAAAGCCGCTCTCATAGCAAAGCATCACGAAGAGCGCATGACCGCCGAGGAAAAGGCGGCCCGCGAGGCCGCTGAAAGAGCCGCCAGGCTCAAGGCGGAGCGCGAAGCCCGCGAGCAGGCAGAACGTGAGGCTGCAGAACGAGCCGCTGCGGAAAGGGCCGCCAAAGAAGCTGCGATCAGGGAGGCCCTGGCTAACATGACGGAAGAGGAAAGGGTGCAGCTCAGGGAAAAGTACAGCGCCGTCTCCATGTATCTGGAAAAGAATCTGGACAAATACATCAGCTACGGAATGTGGAACGAGGACAAGAGCGCAAGAGCCGTGGTGCAGGCCATAAACACAGGAATAGACAAGCCGTTCTACACGGAGATGCAGCCCACGGACATGAGCAAGGGCTTCCTGATCCTTGTAAATAAATATCATTATCTGGACTCCGGCTACGCGCCGGCGCTCAGTGCTCTGCCGTCCGGATACGGAAGCGGGTATCTCCACCCAACTGCATGCGCAGCATTCGTTCAGATGGTGGATGCCGCCAGGGCGGAAGGCATAAACTTAAGATCCGTGTCTCCGTACAGGAGCTACGGAACCCAGAACTCTCTGTACAACAGCTACGTGCGCAGCATGGGGCAGAGGGCCGCTGACAGGACCTCCGCAAGGCCCGGTAGTTCCGAGCACCAGACCGGTCTGGCCGTGGACATCAACACCGCGGACAGCTCTTCGCATTTCGAGAACACCCCGGAATACGCATGGCTTCTGGATAACTGCTGGAAATACGGCTTCATAATCCGCTACAGGCAGGGCAAGGAGTACATAACCGGCTACGAGTTCGAGCCCTGGCACTACAGGTACGTGGGCGGACCCGCGGAAAGCATAATGAAGTCCGGTCTTACATACGAAGAATACTACGCTGTCTACATAGATAAGTAGCGCAGCTTTAGGGAAAAGCTCAGCCGCATCAGCGGCCGGAAGGATCCTTTTGTACACCATCAGACACGCCGAAAAGGCCGATAAGAACAGAATAATGGAGATCTACGCGTCCGCGCGCAGAAGGATGGCGGAAGGCGGCAATCCGGACCAGTGGGGGACCACTACACCGGCTGAGCCGCTGGTGGACGCGGATCTTGAAGCGCGCAGGAACTTCGTGGTGTGCCGCGGCGAACAGATCTGCGGCGTATTCGCGCTGTTCAAAGATCCGGATCCTACGTACGCTTACATAGAGGGCCCCGGCTGGCTGAACGAAAGACCTTATCTTACCATACACAGGATAGCCCGTGCCGACGGCTGCGGCGGGATCTTTGCCGCAGTACTGGACTTCTGCGCAGGCTTTGAAATGGACATACGCATAGATACGCACGAAAAAAACAAGCCGATGCTGCACTTGGTGCGCAGCAACGGCTTTAAAGAATGCGGCATCATTTATCTTCAGAACGGTTCTCCGCGGATAGCGTTCCAGAAGGAGCGCGTTTAGAAGAACTTTTCTACCTCGTCGTCCTCCTTCCAGGGAGCAAGATCTTCCGCCTTCGGACGCTGGCTGGTAAGGCCTCCGTCTATTCTCAGTACCGCGGCATTCATGAAGTTGCCTTCGGACGCGATGAATACGGCTGCCGCCGCAACGTCGCGCGGTTTTCCGTCGCGCTGCAGAAGCTGCGCAACGGATCCCTTGGCATGTACCGACGTCTTTCTGGAAACGTTGCGTCCCGGGGTATCCGTGGAGCCCGGGCAGATGGCGTTTGCGCGTATCTTTCCGGGATACTGCATCGCTATGGATTTTGTCAGCTGGATGATCGCGCCCTTGGTAGCGCCGTATGCAGCCCTCATGGACAGATCCTGTCCGGCAGGGGAGGACATGTTGATAATGCAAGGATCCTTGGCCTTGATAATGATGGGTATGGCGTGCTTGCACATCATGAACGTTCCGTTAAGGTTGATGTCCACCAGTCTCTTCCACTTGGATGTCTCCAACTCGTGGATCTTTTCGGTCTCTACGTTGTAGACGCCTGCGTTGTTCACCAGTATGTCCAGTCCGCCGTAGGTCTTTACGGTAACGTCGTAGACGTTCTTTACCTGATCCTCGTCGGAGATGTCCACGTGGACGAATACGGCATCGCCGCCGGCAGCCTTAAGCTCTTCTACGGTCTGCTTTCCGACCTCGTCGTTCATGTCCGCGACCACCACTTTGGCGCCCTCGCGCACGAAAGCCTCGGCTATTCCTTTGCCTATGCCCATGGCGGCGCCGGTAACGATGGCGACTTTATCTTTTAATCTTTGCATCTTTTTTCTCCAAAAGGCTACAGCGCCTTTATCATTTCGTTTATTATGTCGAAATGCTCTTTCGGCATCATGCTTGCGAAAGCTCTGTAGTGAACTTTATATCCCTTATACTGATCGAAGATAGCCTGCGCGAAAGCGCGGACTTCATCGTTCGTGGCGCCCTTTGGCGGCTGGACGGTAACAGCGAATTTGAATTTATCGCCGTATTTCTGCACCAGCGGCCATTTTATTCCCATCTCCTGCCCGGACCATGTGTCTATTCCGGCCTTTATGAAGTTGGGGAACAGTTCGGTAACGTTGCCGCAGGAATGCATGAAGAATATCATGCCCATGTCGTGGCAGGCGTCCACGACCTTCTTTATGTAGGGCAGTATCATGTTCGTGTGGGTGTCCAGAGACATCATCGCCGCGCGCTGGTTGCCCCAGTCGTCGTGCAGCTCCAGGAACTCAACGTTGAAGTACTTCTTCATCCTTGCTGCGTAGTCTATGTAAAGATCAGCAAGTTTGTCGAAGAGTTCCTTTACGTCGTCTTCCACGTCCGGATCCACCAGAGCCATCGCGGCGTCCGTAAAGTCCATTAAGGATATCAGTCTTTCGAAGAAGCCCGTAAAGATGGTGGTCTGGATTATCTGGTCCGTTTTAAGGTATTCCGCGTTCTTTTTGGCTATGCCTTCCCAGTCCGCGGCATCCAGATCCGGCCATACCAGTTTTTCTCGCCATTCGCTGATGTCGTCCAGTATGCGTCCTACTCCGATGGCGCCGCGTACTTCATATTCATACTTCCATTCGACGTTGAACCATCCCTTGCCGCCGAACTTCTCGGGAGGGAAGGGTTCCTGTTGGTTTACGAATCCGCGGGCAACGTTGTCGTGAAGCTCTTCGGGGCGGAAGGTCTTTACGTCTCCGGCCATGGGGATCCATTCGTATGGTTCGTCATGGAAGAACGCCAGGTAGTTTTCTCTGGGAGTCATTTGTGTCTCCTTTACAAAGGTCCCCGCAGAAAGACCGCGGGGACCGTAGACAAACAGTTTTTCTTTACTTTACGAACAGTATGGAGATGACGAGCCAGATGATGAACTCGACAGGCAAGTTGAAGATGGCGACCTTGGCAAGACCTGCGGTAGCCTTATCCTTTTCGGGTCCGTCAGGAACACCGGACAGGACGTAAGCGCCTCCTGCCGATACAGGGCTGATGGAGGTGGCTCCGCCGCCCGCGCATACCGCAGCCATAAGGAGCAGCGGCGAGATGCCGGTGGCAGCTGCGAACGTGGGGATAAGAGGAGCGAAGAACGGAGCAAGCACTACACCGCTTACGAAGAAGCTCAGTACTGCGTTAACAAGAGCCAGGCACGGCAGTACGAGGATCTTGGGCATTCCGGCAACCACGTTTCCGAGGATGTCCACGACGCCGAGGGTCTGGGCAAGTCCGAACATGGTGCACATACCGGTAACCAGTATGATGGTGTTCCAGGGAACTTTCTTCGCTATTATTTCCTTAAGATCTCCGAGGTTGAGCAGAGCCAGTATTATTACACCCAGAGTCCATACAGTCTGGATGCAGAGTATCTGGGCCAGTCTCTTTGTGAATGCTGTCGGAGCGACGGTCTTGAGGAAGATCGGAACGACGATCAGTATGATGGCTGCTATGATTATCCAGAACGTCTTTCTCTGCTCCGGTGTGAAGTCTTCCGGCTTTTCCACGAAATCAGTGCCGCCGGCCGCAAGCTCTCTCTTCTTGAATACGCCGTGTTTTGCGCTGGTAACTATGAGAGCGATGAGATAGACGATGGTAGCGATCACAACCGCGACGAAGGACGAGTTCAGAGCCATGTCGGCATCCGCGTACTGCGAGAATATCGAAACGTTGTTAGCGCCTGCCGCGGTCCAGGGAACGAAGCCCCAGCCGCCGGCCGCTGCGTGTACTGCTACCAGGCAGGGGAGCAGGTTGATGTTCATTGCCGCCGCGAACGGATAGACCATACCGGTAATGATGAGGCCGGTGGTTCCGCCTGCGCCGCTGAGGGAGATGACGCTCGCGATCACGAAGAGCACGAAGGGTCCCATCCAAGTCTGGTTGCGGAACTTATAGACCAGTTTCTTAGCCATGAGGCTGATGGTGCCGTTCAGCTGACCGAAAGCGTAGAACATGGCCGCTATTACGAACATGTAGAAGTTGCTGGTCGGGAACTTGGCGATCACCTGTGCCACGGACATCTTGCAGAAGAACAGGCCGAGTATGAAGGCGAACATGTATGCCCAGATACCCATGTTGACCTTGGTCTTCATGCCAAGGATCACCGCTAGTATTACCGCGATGAAGAACAGAATAAAGTTAAGCATTAGAATTCCTCCTGTGCATACGCACGTTTACAAATAAATCGATTGCAGGTCGATAAAAAATATAAACAGGATATCTTTGGTCAATCATCCTGTTTAAATTATATCAATCTTTATGCGTTTTGCGGTGTTCAACTAGCGGTCAACCATTTATTCTATTTTGTACAACAGCCCGGAGATCGCTCCCCGGGCTGCCGTGTTTTTTGAGTATTCAGCAACAAATTCAGCCTATATGGTGTGCTCGGTCCTTTCGATGAGCTCGTTCTGCATTACTCTTCCCAGCGCGTTGAAGTAGGTGCTGTAGCCTGCCACACGCACGATCAGGTTCTCGTGATCCTGCGGATGTACCTGCGCGTCCTCCAGCGTCGCGCGGTCCGCGACGTTGAACTGGATGTGCTTTCCGCCCGCGGTAAGGAAGGTCTTGATCATCATGCCCAGCTTGTCCAGATCGCTGTCGCTCTTAAGGCTGGAGGGCAGGATCTTCATGTTGAGCAGCATTCCCTGCATCTTGTCGTTAGGTATGGCCAGAACGCTCTGCAGCAGCGACAGCGGACCGTGCTTGTCCGCGCCTCTCATGGCGGAAGCGCCTGCGTCCGCGAGAGGATCTCCGGCGTGGCGTCCTTCCGCGGAAGCGCCTACCTGCTTGCCGCCCGGCCAGTGAGCCGTGATCGACAGCGCATTCGGGGTGTGGCATCCGCATACTGCGTTGGGCACCTGGTTGCAGCCGTCGGCCCACCAGTCGTAGATCTGCGCAACAAGGCTGTCAACGTACGGATCGTTGTTGCCGTACTTCGGAGCCTTAAGGCAGAGCTGGCGGAGCTTCTCGTTCTCTTCGCCTGCCCAGTTGGCTGCCATGGCGTCCGCAAGCTGCTTGAGCGTGCATGCCTTGTCCTCGTAGACCACTTTCTTGATGGCTGCAAGGGAGTCGCCCATGTCTACCACGCCTACGGCGTTGAGTCCCAGAGCGTTCTCCAGGGTGTAGGTGCGGCCGTAGAGGGTCTTGCCTACCTTAAGTCCGTCCTCCATGAATATGGATGCCAGGACTTCCGGATACATCTCGTCGCGGACGTGCAGCTGCACGTTGTTGTGTTCTCCGCCGAGCTTAAGGATGTGGTCGATCTGCTTGTGGACGTTGTCCATCAGTTCCTCGAAGGAGCCTATCGTGGAAGCGTCGCCGAGCTTAAGTCCGATGGGCTTGTGCTGCATCAGGCATTCGCCGTTGTAGAGCGCGTACTCGATGGCGAGCGGCGCTACTATCATCGGGTTTGCCAGAACTCTGGACTTGCCCGGGAGCACTACGTCTATGCAGCCGCCTACTGCGTAGTTGCGGGCTTCTTCCAGAGGAACGCCGCGGTTTACGAGGTAGGTTATGTAGGACTTGTCGCCCAGGAAGGCGGGGAGTCCTATTCCTGTCCTTACAAGCTCCACGGCCTTGTGCATAAGCTCTGCCGGGGTTCCTTCGTGGACTCTTACGGTTATCGTGTGGTGCGGAGTCCTGCATCTGTAAGCGGCCTCCAGGATAAGATAGGACAGCTCGTTTGTAACGTCGTTGCCCTGTTTGTCGGTGCCGCCGATCACGCAGTTGTGCCATTTGGCCATGCCTGCCCATTTCTCGCGCTGATCCTTGCCGGACGTGCGGTTGAGCTGCATGTCCTTAACGCGCAGGCACTCAAGAAGCTCTATGGCTTCTTCGTCCGTTAAGCGTCCGGCTTCCTTGTCTGCCTTGTAGTAAGGGTACAGGTACTGGTCCATGCGGCCGTAGGGCGTTACGGGGCTGGGGTTGAGGATGTCGAACACCAGCCATACGCACTGCAGCGCCTGCCAGAATGTCTTGGCCGGATAGGCCGGGACGGTGGCGCAGTTCTCCGCGATCTGCAGAAGCTCCTTCTTGCGCTGCGGATCGGCTTCTTTTTCCGCCATCTCTTTCGCGAGCTTGCTGAAACGCTCGGAAAGGCGGATTATGGCTTCCATCGTCTTGATGGAGCACTTAAGGAAGTCCACCTTGGAGCAGTCGTCGTTGTTGCTGACTATGGTGCGGCGAAGCTCTTCCTTCGCTTCCCTAATGTAGTCCAGCATGCCTCTGGAGAGCAGACCTTCCCAGTCCAGGCATACGATGTTGTAAGGTCCTATGCCAAGACCGGCTTCCGCTCTTCCGGTCCAGCCGATGCCTCTCTTCCAGGGAGGAAGCAGAACGCCTCTTTCCAGGAAGGGCATGGTCTGCTCTTCGTTCATAAGGCTCTCGCAGCGGAGGGTATAGTTGCCGGACTTCCAGTATTCGTTCTGGCGTTC
>JAEEGL012479620.1_pt1 | contig 12353 bp, 10 predicted proteins | sample 9134231 | NCBI WGS metagenome assembly JAEEGL01 (sample SAMN16246548, study PRJNA631951) | gut metagenome | biome: gut microbiome; feature: rumen; material: fiber-attached | host: Bos | place: Iran: Karaj | collected 2018-10 | reverse complement strand
TCTGTCAGCTTCCTCAGTGCGGGACCATCGAATGGGTCTACGCATCTTTTGGAGCGGCCTGGCTGGTAACGGCTCTTGCAAACTACATCTATTACAAGATAGCTTATCGAAAGACTTTAAAAAACTACAACAAAAAAACTGCTTCAGCGTAAGATTTGGCAAGGAGCAGTTTTTGTGTTAAAAGACATGAAAGAGATACTGGAAAAATACAAAAGTTATTTACTTTACTTCTTCATCTACTTTCCCCTAGGAGCCATCTGCCCGTTAATTGGACAGTACCTGAGTTCCATCGGTTTTTCGGGAACCCAGGTGGGAGTGGTCACGGCCTTTGGGACAGGGGCGGCCGTAGTAGGCGGAATGTTCTGGGGAAGAGTATACGCTAACTCTTCAAAGAAGCGGATGGTTGTCGCGCTCATGTTCGTTCTGGCTGCAGCTTCATCCCTTATAAGCCTTGCCATAACCGGCTTCGTTACCTATACGATGATCTACGGGCTGCTCTTTTTTAACCAGGGACCTTCCCACGGACTCTGCGATTCCATGATCATGGACAGGAAAGAGAACTTCCCAGCAATCAGGGCCCTTGGCGCTGTAGGATACGCAGTCGCCGTATTCATCTGCGGTCATCTGGCGGACAGCATGGGACTCAGGATAAATTTTGTGATTCACGCGGTGACCTTTACCTTCGCGGCTTTTTTGATAATGACCTTTACGGAACCAGTGAACTACTCCAGAAAGCGCGAGACAGGGGAGGCCATAAAGATTGGAGAACTGTTTAAGGACAGGGATTTCATATATCTTCTGGTGTTCTCATTTTTTGCGCTGGGACCTACCATGGCAAACAACACTTACTTCAGTTATCTTTTCATAGATGCCGGAGGAGATCTCAAGGGAGTGGGCCTTGCATTCCTTCTGATGGCGGGGTCTGAGGCGCCTTTCATGTGGCTGGTGCCCTGGCTCAATAAAAGGATATCCACGGAGAAACTCATTGTAATCGGCTGCTTAGCGGGACTTCTCAGATTTGCCATGTATTCCATGGGGCCTTCAACGGGAGTGCTTCTTGGAACCTTTTTCCTTCAGGGAATACTTAACGGTATCCTTCTCGTGGAAGTGGTCAAGTACTTCGGTAAGATCGTCCCGCCCAGGCTGGCGAGCCTTTCGGTGGCCACCTATTACGCCCTTGGAAATTCTTTGCCGTCCATAGTCTGCAACCTCCTGGGGGGCATTTTTATGGACAGCTTCGGAGTGCGGGGGACCTACGTTTTCTTCGCCGTTCTTTACGTAATTTCACTTGTTCTTTATTTGTGCCTCGGCTTGCATAAAGAGAGGAAAATGTGATATAATAATTCGGATAGTTTTTAGAGCAAAAAATCTGCGAGTCAGATCAACACAGGAGGTCTTATGAAACCTATTTATAAGAGGGTGCTTTTAAAGATCAGCGGCGAGGTCCTGGCAGGAGATAAGGGCTTCGGCATCGATCCTGAGGTCACCAGAAACGTATGTGAACAGATAAAGGAAATCCACGACATGGGAGTGGAGGTTGCCGTAGTTGTCGGCGGAGGCAATTTCTGGAGAGGCAGATCCTCCGGTGACATGGACAGGGCAACGGCTGACTACATGGGCATGCTCGCCACCGTAATGAATACCATGGCCCTTCAGGATACTTTCAGATCCATGGGCGTTCAGGTAAGAGCGCAGACCGCTCTTGAAATCAAGGAAGTGGCTGAGCCCTATGCGAGATTAAGAGCCCTGACTCATCTGGAGCACGGGGATATCGTGATCTTCGGAGGCGGCACCGGTTCACCGTTCTTTACTACGGATACTGCTGCAGCTTTAAGAGCTACAGAGATGGGAGCTGAAGTCATACTTCTCGCCAAAAATGTCGATGCGGTTTATGACTCTGATCCTGACACAAATCCCAATGCTGTGAAATTCGATGAGATGACTCATATGGACGTCATTGAAAGAGACCTTAAGGTCATGGATCTCACGGCAGCAACCCTGTGTAAGGATAATAACATAAAGATCCACGTTTTCGCTCTTGCTGAAGGCGGCAATATAAAGAGAGCCGTATGTGGTGAGAAAATCGGGACTTTGATCAAATAAGGAGGAACTAACATGGAAACTATTATGAACAACCTGGAAGAAAAAAGTTTAAAGACCATTTCCGTACTGAAGGAAGATCTTAATACTGTAAGAGCGGGAAGAGCTAACCCGGCACTCCTTGACAAGATCATGGTCAACTACTATGGAATGCCCACACCGCTAAAGAACATCTCAAACATTTCCGTTCCTGATCCGAGAACGCTCATGATCAGCCCCTTCGATCCCAAGTCAGTAAACGAGATCGAGAAGGCTATCAACATGGCTAACATCGGAATCAATCCTTCAAACGACGGCAAGTGCATCAGACTGGTCATCCCTCAGGTTACGGAGGAGAGACGTAAAGAACTCACCAAGACCGTAAAGAAGATGGGTGAAGAGGCTAAGGTAGCCATCAGAAACTTAAGAAGAGACGCTAACGAAAAACTCAAGAAGCTCGAGAAGGATCACGAGATCACTGAGGACGACCTTAAGAAGGCTCTCGATGACGTTCAGAAATCCGTAGAGAAAACTGAGAAGGCCATCGACGAAGTAATCGCTCTTAAGGATAAGGAAATAATGGAAGTATAAAAAGATATGTAATATCGGACCGCTTGCGCTTTGTCCTCGTGCAGCGGTTCTAAGCTCTGCTGCGCCGATGGCGCGGCAGTCGCTAAGAACCGACACTGCGGAAGTCCGATATTACATATATTTGTTATACGCGTGTAGAAAGGTGGTGGCTGCCCATGGCAGCCATATCGTATATAAGGGACGAAAAATGGCGGAGAAGAAACCGATGCCTACCCACGTAGCTGTCATCATGGACGGCAACGGCAGGTGGGCCGAACTGAATAGATTACCCAAGCTTCAGGGCCATAATATGGGCATGAAGGCGATGAAGGAGATCATAAGAAGGGCTGATGATATAGGCATTAAGTACCTTACCGTGTATGCCTTCTCTACGGAGAACTGGAAACGCTCTCATGAAGAGGTCGGAGGCATCTTTAAGCTGCTCGTGAAGTACATCGCACAGGACCTTCAGGAACTTGACGATAAAAATGTTAAAGTAAACATACTGGGCGACTGGCACGACAGGCTTCCGGAGGATGCCAAAGCATCTGTTCAGAAGGCTTTAGACACCACGAAGGACAATACGGGCATGGTTTTCAACATCGCTCTTAACTATGGCTCAAGAGCTGAGATCGTAAGAGCTGTGAACTATATCATGACTCACTTTGATCCTTCCACAGAGATAGGCGAGGAAGACATTTCAGCCGCTCTCTATACGGGTGACGAGAACGGAAACATCCCCGATCCCGATCTTATCATAAGGACCTCGGGAGAGGAGAGGCTTTCCAACTTCCTTATGTGGCAGGCTGCTTATTCGGAGCTGGCCTTTACGGATACTCTCTGGCCGGACTTCACTCCGGAAGAGTTTGAATCCATGATCGACGAATACAGATCAAGAGAAAGAAGGTATGGAGGCAGATAATGAAAACGAGAATTATTTCAGCCTTGATAATGCTGCCGCTTCTGATTTTAGTTTATCTGGGCGGTATGTGGCTTAAGTGCGCGGTGGTGATCATCTCCATCATCGGACTGGACGAATTCTACAAAGGATATAACGCAATGGGTGTGAAACCATGTAAAGCTATCGGTTTTGCGTCCGTCCCGCTTTTATATATTTTGCACATAGTAAGTGCTCAGAATGATACGATCGGACTAATTCTGGATCCTGCAAGAGTATATCTTGTCTGGTTCTTCCTTGTAGTAGCAGCGTCGATGATCTACGGCTTCAATGTTGAAGAGAGAAAGACGGAAGATATTTCTTCGACTGTGCTTGGCGTGGTTTATGTGGTGTTCTTCTTCCATTTTGCGGTTCTGATCGACGAACTTTCCTACGCTCATAACTATATCTGGCTCATATTCATCATAGCCTTCGGAACGGATATCTTTGCGTATTTCACCGGCGTATTCCTGGGCAAGCATAAACTTTGCCCGAAATTAAGCCCTAAAAAGACCGTAGAAGGAGCCATAGGCGGCATGATCGGAGCCCTGGTATTAAGCCTTATCTTCGGATATTTCTTCCTGGAAGAGGGACATACTTTTAACGTCGGATTCATCATCATGATCCTTATAGGGTCCGTGGTTTCAATGCTCGGAGACCTGTCGGCCTCTGCTTTCAAACGCCATATGGGCATAAAGGATTACGGCAAGCTCATACCCGGTCACGGCGGTATACTGGACAGATTTGATTCAGTGCTTCTTGTAGCACCGTATCTGTACCTTTACGTCCGTATAGTCCTTCCTCTGATTGGCTTTGTGACTAACGCTTAAGGTGAATAACCATGAAAAAAATCGTTATCCTGGGGTCAACGGGTTCCATCGGGACACAGACCTTAGATGTAGTAAGAAATAACCCTGACAGGTTCAAAGTTGTAGGCCTCACCTGCGCCAGAAGAAAGAGTGATATGATGAAGCAGGCCGCCGAGTTCGGGGTCCCTGAGGAGAACTGCTATACCTGTGACGGAAGTTACGATGAGAACGTGAAAAAGCTCATCGAGGCGGCCACCCTGGACTGTGATATGGTGGTTAACTCTCTCATGGGAATGAGGGGACTTGAGCCCACATATCACGCGATACTTTCAGGCCATGACGTAGCCCTTGCCAACAAGGAAACCCTGGTTGCGGGCGGAAGCGTCATCATGAAACTGGCAGAAGAGAAGGGCATAAAGCTTCTTCCCATAGATTCCGAGCACTCGGCCATCTTCCAGTGCCTTGAAGGAAACAGGGGAAGGGCGATCAAGAAGATACTTCTTACCTGTTCAGGCGGTCCTTTCAGGGGCAAAAAACGTTCAGACCTTACCGGAGTCACCGCAGCGGACGCTTTAAAACATCCGAAGTGGAATATGGGACAAAAAATAACCATTGACTCTGCTACACTTATGAATAAGGGGCTGGAAGTGATAGAAGCCAAATGGCTTTTTGATGTTGAGCCTGATAAGATACAGGTCCTGATCCACCCTCAGAGCATCGTGCATTCAGGGGTGGAATTCATGGATAATTCCATTCTTTGCCAGTTGGGTATACCCGATATGAGGATACCTATCAGCCTGGCTCTGGGCTATCCCGACAGACTGGAAAGTCAGGATGAAGAACTTGACATGTTCGGAGCGGGCTCAAACCTTACCTTTATGAGACCGGATCTGGATACTTTCAGCTGTCTCAAACTGGCCTATCACGCCATCAGAGAGGGCGGTTCATGCCCGGTGGTGATGAACGCAGCCAACGAGGTCCTGGTCGAAAAATTCCTTAAGGATGAAATAGGTTTCCTGGATATTCAGGACAGCCTTTCAGAAATAGTTTATGCGCATAAGACCGTTAAAGACCTGTCGCTTGAGGACATAATCTCAATCGACAGGGATACGAGGGCTATGCTTTATTAGAAAACCTGATATGAAAACAGCATTACTTTCAATTTTTCTGTTCCTGTTCATGATATTTCCTCATGAACTGGGGCACTTCATAGCCGCCAAGAAATGCGGCGTACAAGTTAATGAATTTGCCTTCGGTATGGGGCCTGCCATCTGGAAAAAACAGAGAGGCGAGACCCTCCATTCCATCAGACTCTTCCCCATAGGGGGCTACTGCGCCATGGAGGGAGAAGACGGAAGCGAGGACGATGAAGCGGAAGACGGAGACAGCCCTAAGGAATATAACCCGAGGGCTTTCAACAATAAAAAACCCTGGCAGAAGATCATAATTCTTCTGGCCGGAGCTGGGATGAACGTTCTTTGCGCTTTCCTGGTCATGACTATACTCATGACATACCTGGGCTTCACCACCATGACCATAGCGGAGGTGACTCAGAATTCTCCTTCTTATGAGGCGGGGATCCTTGCCGGTGACAAGGTCATCAGGGTTGACGGTGAAGAAGTCGACCTGTGGACAGACTTTGGCGAGCGCATCCAGAAGTCCGAAGGTAAAGAGTTGACCATTACGGTCCTGAGGGATAAGGAAGAACTCGATATCAGCCTTACCCCGAGCTACAACGAGGAGGAGAAACGCTACGTTGTAGGAACGATTTGCGAGGTCACCCATAATCCGCTCAAGGGAATAAAGGCGGGATTCTTCTCGACGGGAAGACTCTTCGTTGTAATGTACGATTCCCTTAAACTGCTTCTTACGGGAGGCGCCAGCATTGAAGAGGTGTCGGGCCCTGTGGGCATCGTGCAGATGGTGGGAGAGACCAGCAGCCAGGGACTCTGGTCCTATGGATTCCTGGTAGCCCTTATCTGTGTGAACCTGGCGGTCATAAATCTTTTGCCCCTTCCTGCTCTTGACGGGGGAAGAATACTGATCGTCCTTGTAAGCTGGATAACCGGTAAGAAGCTCTCGCCTAAGGTGGAGGGAATCATTCATGCCGTAGGTATCGTCCTGCTTCTTGGGCTTGCGATCTTTGTTACGATAAATGATGTTGGAAAACTATTCGGTTAAATCGCATAAAGAGGTCTGATATGAGTAAGATCGTTAAAATAGGAAAAGTGACCATAGGCGGGGGAAATCCCATCGCCATACAGTCCATGGCCAACGTGGACCCTCATGATGAGGGTCTTTTGGTCTCTCAGGTGAAGAGACTTAAAGATGCGGGCTGTGACATAATGAGGCTGACCGTGCCCGATACTGAAGCGGCAGAGGTCTTCGGAAGAGTGAGAAGAAGCCTGAACGAGGATGGTTATGACATACCGCTTGTAGCGGACATACATTTCGATTACAGACTTGCCATAAAGGCCATAGAAAACGGGGCTGACAAGATAAGGATAAACCCTGGAAACATCGGAAGCATCGAACGGGTGAGGGAAGTTGTGAAGGCGGCTTCAGAGAGATCCGTGCCCATCAGGGTAGGAGTGAACTCGGGCTCCCTTGAAAAGCACATAATAGAGAAGTTCGGCGGAGTAACAGCGGAAGGGCTGGCTGAATCGGCTCTGGAAAACCTTAAGATCATCGAAGATCTCGGATATGACAATCTGGTGGTATCGATTAAATCTTCCAACGTCAAGATGAACTATGAAGCCCACAAGCTTCTCGTTAAGGGTACGGATCATCCCGTGCATATCGGTATCACAGAAGCGGGGACCCTTAAAAGAGGGCAGGTTAAATCCGCTATCGGTATAGGATCACTTCTCCTTAATGGCATTGGCGATACCATGAGAGTGTCGCTTACAGCGGATCCAATAGAGGAAGTATACTATGCCAGAGAGATCTTAAGGACTCTCGGCATGAGACCTTCTGCCATAGACCTGGTGTCATGCCCGACCTGCGGAAGAACCAAGATTGATCTGGAAAGCCTGGCGGGAGAAATCGAGAAGGGCCTCGAATCTTTAGAGAAGAGATTGCTTAATGAGGGAAAGTCTGGCATCAAGGTGGCAGTCATGGGCTGCGCAGTGAACGGACCCGGAGAAGCCAGAGAGGCAGACTTCGGAGTAGCTGGGGGACTCAATGAAGGGCTTATCTTCAGAAAGGGCAATATCATAAAGAAAGTACCTGAAGATCGCATAGTGGGCGAACTTCTTGAATTGATAGAAAACACAATCTTTACAGCGGAGAAATAAGGATGAAAAATCTTATAAGAGAGGCCGTCGACTGGAATGTGATCACAGACGGTCGTGTCAAAAGTGAAGATTTTTATTTTGAACTGGGGCAGGGTGTCATGCACAAGGAGACCGGGGTACTGGTCGTTCCCATGACCCTGAATTTTGTAATGCCCTTCGACGAGCTGCTTAAGATAAAGGCCATAGTAAAATCGAAGCTGGATTTCATTACAGATATCAAGTTCAAATTTTCATATAAGAATATGATCCTGACTCAGGAGGAGATCATAAGGAATTATCTGCCATATCTTCACCAGATTCTGGAGGGATCGGGCTCGGCTTTTGCCAAGGCCATCGACAGTAGATTTTTTGAAATAAAAGGGGATAATAATGACGAACTGGTTCTCCACTGCTTCGGCAAAACCTCCGAAGAGCAGCTTAACGAAAAACTGTCCAGGGATTTCGAAAGGATACTTAACAAGAACTTCGGGATCAAGGTTAAGGTCGCTTTTGAAAACGACGTAGAGGTTTACAAGGAAAAGGCTGACGACATCAAGCAGGACGCCATCGATGAGATGGTCAAAACCCTTGAAGAAAACCGCAAAAAAGCTCTTGAGGCAGAGGAAATCAATCAAAAGGAAGCCTCGGAAAACCGCGGCTATTTCAACAACGAAAGCGGAGTGAATACCAAGATCTGGAAGCCCAGAAAGGAAGCCAAAATCAAGGACAACTTCGTTATGGGCAAGGGATTCACAGGCGAGGCGGATCACAGACTCTCGGACCTGGACCCTAAGATGGGAACGGTCATCGTTGAGGGCATCCTGTATAAGATGGAGTCCAGAGTCATCAGATCCGGAAGCCATATCGCATCTGTCCTCATAACCGATGAAAGGACGACCGTCTGCTGCAAGGGCTTTGTGTCCGAAGAAAAGTGGAAGGAGATGAACGAATTCCTTTCCGCTGGCGACAGGATAAAGGTTTTGGGAGATGTGGAATTCGATACCTATGAAAACCTTAATGTCATCAAGTTCAAGGAAATCGAGAAGTTAAAGAGCAGACTGGACAGAGAGGACACGTCTGAGATAGGAAAGCGTGTAGAGCTGCATCTCCATACAAAGATGTCCCAGATGGACGGACTGAACGAGCCCAAAGACGTCGTAAGACAGGCGGCGCTTTGGGGACAGCCTGCCGTAGCCATAACGGATCACGGCGTGGTACAGTCCTTCCCCGATGCTGCAGCTGAAGCCGGGAATCAGGCCAAGGCAGGTAGACCCATCAAGATCATCTATGGAGTCGAGGGATATTCCTTTGATGATTCCGACTGCCAAAACGAAGACGGCACCATCGATTACAAGAAAAAACCTGTAAATCACATAATCCTCCTTGCAAAAACGCAGGAAGGACTCAAAAATATATACAAACTGGTTTCTACTTCGCACATAGAATACTATTACCGTAAGCCAAGACTTCCCTGGTCCGTTATAAACGAACATAGGGAAGGGCTAATCATAGGATCAGCATGCTGCTACGGCGAGGTGTTCCAGTCGCTCGTCACTCACGTATATGAGGAGAAAAGAACGCGCCTTCAGAAAAGAATCGACGCACTGAGTCACGAAGAGCAGGAAAGGATAGCTTCCAGATACGATTATCTGGAGATCCAGCCCGTTATAAACAACCGCTTTATGCTCGAAGACGAATACTATTTTGAAGGTAAGAGGGTGGAGGATGAGGACGATATCAGGGCTATAAACATGAGAATCGTGGAAATCGCCGATAAGCTCGGAAAGCCCGTAGTCGCCACCTGTGACGCCCACTATGACAAGCCTGAATCCGCCATCTACAGAAATATCCTCATGGCAGGAATAGGTTTTGAGGACGCTGAAAGCGGAGAGGGTCTCTATATGAGGACCACCGACGAGATGATGGAGGAATTCTCCTATCTGGGAGAAAGGGCTAAGGAGATCGTAATCGACAATACCAATCTCATCGCCGATATGGTGGATGGAAGCATCCTTCCCGTTCCCGTCGGTAAGTTCCCTCCGAACATTCCGGGAGCCAAGGAGACTTTAAGGGAAACCTGCGAGAAAAAGCTTCACGAAACCTACGGAGACGATCCTGACCCGATAATTAAAGAAAGATTCGAAAAGGAACTCAATTCCATCATCGATAACGGATATGCCGTAATGTATGTGAGCGCGCAGATGCTCGTTCAGAAGTCCCTCTCGGATGGATACCTGGTTGGTTCCCGTGGTTCTGTGGGATCATCTTTTGCTGCTACCATGGCAGGTATCACGGAGGTAAATCCTCTGGATCCCCATTATCTTTGCCCTGAATGCAAACACCTCGAATGGGGCGATAAGGGCCTTTACGACTGCGGTATAGACATGCCGCCGAAAAAGTGTCCCGTGTGCGGAGCGGAAATGAAGAGGGACGGTTTCACCATTCCTTTCGCTACTTTCCTCGGATTCAACGGAGATAAGGAGCCAGATATCGACCTTAACTTCGCGGGAGAATATCAGCCCGTAGCTCACAGATATGTGGGTGAGATCTTCGGCGAAAAGAACGTATTCAAGGCAGGTACCGTTGGCACCGTGGCCGACAAGACCGCATACGGCTTCGTAATGAAATATTTCGAAGAGAGGGGTATCCCTGTAAATAAATACGAGGCGGACAGACTGACCTCGCATTGTACAGGTGTAAAAAGAACGACCGGACAGCATCCCGGCGGTATCGTAATCTGCCCGGATGACCATGAAATCTTCGAGTTCTGCCCGATCCAGCATCCGGCTAACGATGCTTCCACGGGGGTTATCACCACTCACTTCGATTATCACAAGATAGACCAGAACCTCCTTAAACTGGACATACTGGGACACGATGTACCTTCCATGATAAGACAGCTTCAGGATATGACGGGGGTGGATCCTCTTAAGGTAGACCTGACCGATAGAAAGGTACTTAGCATATTCAATGGCATTGAAGCCCTCGACATAAAGGATAAGGACTACAGATTCACTCATGGATCCTATGCGATTCCTGAATTCGGAACGCCTTTCGTAAGGCAGATGCTTGATGATACTCAGCCGGACAAGTTTGCCGACCTGGTACGTATTTCAGGTTTCTCACACGGTACGGACGTATGGCTCAATAACGCTCAGGACTACATCAGATCCAAGACGGCTACCATGAGAGAGGTAATATCCACCCGTGACGACATCATGAACTACCTGATCTTAAAGGGTGTCGAAAACGGTCATGCCTTCAAGATCATGGAGATCGTACGTAAGGGTAAAAAGGACCTTTCTGATGAGCAGGTGGCAGAGATGAAGGAGCACGGTGTTCCTGACTGGTACATCGATTCCTGCAATAAGATCAAGTACATGTTCCCGAGAGCCCACGCTGTAGCCTATACGATGATGAGCTTCCGTATGGCCTGGTACAAGGTATACTATCCGCAGGAGTTCTATGCGACTTACTTTACGACTAAGGCCGATGACTTTGATGCAAGGACCATCCTGAAGGGAAAGGAAGCCATCCTTCAGCAGATGGAACTCATAGATATGAAGGGCAATAACGCTACGCCCAAGGAGAAATCTCAGTATATAGTTCTTGAAGTAGCTTATGAGATGTATGCGAGAGGCTATGAGTTCATGGCACCGTCTCTTGAGAAATCAAAAGCCCTTAAGTTCTGGGTAGAGGATGGAAAGGTGCTGCTTCCCTTCGTAGCGCTCGATGGAGTAGGGGCATCAGCTGCTCAGTCCTTCTATGACGCTTATCACGAAAAGCCCTTCGATACGGTTGAAGAGGTAATGAAGAGAACAAAGCTGAACAAGACTTCCATTCAGACTTTAAGAGAGTATGGAGTCTTTGACGGTCTTCCGGAAACGGATCAGTTAAGTATGTTTTAAACAAAAAATCCATAACCGAACCGGTTGGCTCCGATTCGGTTATGGAAGATACAGATTAATCGATAGGTGTATTCAAAAAGGGAAGGATTCTTTATTGTTTGTGCTTCTGCACTATCATATTCAGGACTTCCTGAGGACTTGTGCCCATGACATAGCTGAGTTCATTGAGCATCATGCGTTCGGCATCTCTTAGGAAGCGTTCATCTGAAGCGTGAAGTTTTTTGCCGATGGAGATCTGTTCACTCTGTTTATTGTAGAGGGTGCTTACCATACTGAAAACTTCCTTGGGATCACCGCAGAGCATTATGTTTTTATATACATTCTGACGCTCGCGGTCATTCACGATCCACTGCATGGGATCTAAAGGAAGGGAATCGATAAGCTTGCGAGCCTCCGATTCCGAAAGGATTTTGCGCATGCGCTTTAAGATTTTTTCGTTATTTTTGGGCACATAAACAGTGTTCTCTGATTTGTTGATTGGAGAGAGAATATAATATTCAGAAGTTTCTCCTCCAAACTTCCTCTCAGTGATTCCTGTAATTTTGCATATTCCTTCGGTACCGTAGACAACTACGTCGTTGATATTATACATTTCATCCTCACGGGATACGTTCCCAACGAAACATTATACCTAATTAATCATATTATATCATAATGTGAAAAAAATATCCAACATTATTTTTGGGTTTTTTTACAAAAGCATACAAAAATTTTAAGTTGCGGATAGATTTTTTGCGGATATTAGATGCATAGAGGTAAAAGTTATGCTGATAGA
>JAEEGL011608302.1_pt1 | contig 12353 bp, 9 predicted proteins | sample 9134231 | NCBI WGS metagenome assembly JAEEGL01 (sample SAMN16246548, study PRJNA631951) | gut metagenome | biome: gut microbiome; feature: rumen; material: fiber-attached | host: Bos | place: Iran: Karaj | collected 2018-10 | reverse complement strand
TGGCAGCCGCAGGATACGGCGACAATGTCCGAACCGGCGTTTATTGCCCTCAGCAAGACCAGCAGATTCCCGGGCATCGGCTCCGACGGCCCGTACAAAGAGGATCTGCTCGGCCTGGCATACTGCACGGAGGAAACACAGCTCGTATCAGGCCACCCGGAGGTCACGGTCACCCGGCGCGCGGTGATCGACCTGACAGATATCGATTATTGCGGACATGTGTGGTTTACCGGTTTTATGAACCCGGAGGGACCGGCCATCGTGACCGGAATTTATTTCTATTCCTGAGCGGCCGTTTTTCCTGAGCGACCGGCGGCAGAGCTGGTCAGATACTGAACATGCACTGAAAGAAATCTTTTATCCGGGCGGCAAACTCGCGCAGTTCGCGGAACGTCTGGCCCGAATACCTGTACGGATCCGCGTTGACGCCGTACGCCTCCAGGCCCGCGCGGTCGGCAATATACAGCGCCCGGTACAGATGATACTTCTGTGACACGATGATCACGCGCTTGAAACCGAAAGTCCTGGCCGCGCGCACCACGCTCTCGAAAGTTGAATAGCCTTCCGGGTCTTCGCCCAGCAGTTCGTCGGGCACGCCGCGCTCCCGGGCGCAGCGCAGCATCACGCCGGGCTCGTCGTAGTAGTCGTGCCGGTCGCCGGACATGAACAGCAGTTTTGCGGGCGCGTTGCCCAGCGCGGCGATGCCGGCGTCAATACGGTCCGACAGCATTGCCGACGGCACTCCGCCGGGGCGCACGCTGCAGCCGAGCACGATGACGGCGTCAATATCTTCCGTTGCCGCCAGCCGCGGGTCGCCCGCGTCCATGATCCGGCCGCGGGTCGTGCCGATCACCACGAGGTCAATTATCAGCGCCGCCGTCAGCGCGAACAGTGCCGCACCCAGCACCACCTGCAGTGCGACGGTCAATATCCGCACTATCAGCGGCCGTTTCAGCCGCTTTAGCCGTAATTCTCTGCGCGCTGCTTTGCGCGCTTCCCGGCGTTTCGCACGCTTTGTGTTATTTTGCGAGCGCATTGAGCACCTCTAAATTGCGCCGCATCAGCGACAGGTAGTTCTCGCCGGCGTCAAAATCGGCTTTGGACAGATTGTGGCAGGAGTGCAGGCAGGCGGTGCCGCAGCCGGTCTCGGCGGCAATGGCGTCCGCAATTTGATGATTCGACAGCTCCACGTAATACACCGTGTCGAGTTTCTGTTCCCGGATGATATCCACCACGTGCTTCACGTCCGCAGCCGACGGCTCGCTCTCTTCGGCGCAGCCCGGGAACACGGCGTATGCGGTGAAGCCGTACTCCGCGCAGAAATAGCGGAACGGGTAGCGGTCGCCGAAGGCCAGCACGCGGCGAAACGCGGGAATGGAGGCGGCGAGGGTGCGGAAGTCGTTGTCCAGCGCGCGCAGTTTTTCAATGTATTCGGCGCGGTTGGCGTTCAGTATATTGACGTCCGACGCCGGAAGCAGGGGGGCGATCTGCCCGTACAAATACTCTACGATGGCAATGGCGTTGACCGGACTGGTCCAGATATGCGGGTCAACTTCGTCCTCGCCCTCGATCATCAGCGCCTCAAACGGCGCGTCGCACAGCGCGGCGGAAGGTTTGCCGGTCATGGCATCGGAGTTCAGGAATTTGGCGACCCAGGGATCAGCGTCGCCACCCGCGTACACCAGCAGGCTGCAGTCCGCCAGCGCCAGCGCGTCGCTCACCGTAGGGTCGAAGGTGTGCGATTCGGTGCCGGGCGGCAACAGCAGACTGACGCTGACTCCCGGGATGCCGCGGGTCAGCTCGCGCACGAAGTCGTAGGCGGGGAAGACGGTGGCAACGATGTTGACCCCCTCCGCCTTATCCGGCGCGCAGCCTCCGCCTGCCAGCAATACCAGCAGGCACACGCACAACACAGCGCATACACAGCGTTTCTTAACAGCCATTGACGGCTCAGCTCCTTATCTGAGGCAGCACGCGGGCTTCACGGACCAGGTCGGTGAGCTCGGTGTTGACCGGTTTCAGCGTGAACGAATACTGAAATTCGCGCTCGTCGAAGCGGAATTCTTTGGCCAGTTCGGGACCGCAGCTGTTGGAGCCGATGCCCGCGGTCTTGTAATCCACATTCACGATGGTCTCGCGGCGCGGTGTCAGGTCGCGGTCAAAGGCGGCGCGGGTCAGGTCCTCGGCGGTGTAATGCAGCGCGCTGAAAGTGAATTCGGGCATGCCTTTCACGAACAGGCCGCGGCCCTCGGCATCGCTGACGCACAGGAAGCGGGCGGCAATATGGCTGCCGTTCTCCTGCGGCCGCACATAATGGGTGAACTCGCCGGTGACGGTGGAATCGAACACATCCATCCGGGCGGCGGCGTGCATGTCGCTGTACGCGTTGCCCGGGCCGAGCGCGAAGTAGCGCAGTTTTTCGTTGCCCGCGGGCAGTTCCAGCGTCAGGCCGAAGCGCGGGATGCAGGGGAGAGCGGGTGCGAGGCTGCCCACGATGCTGAGGGCGATCTCGCCGTTGCCGTAAAACGCCCAGAACACCGAATAGGTGAGCAGCGGCTTCAGCGACGGCGCGGCCATCACGTACGACGCCATGATCTCGGCGTGTTCGGGGGCAATATTGATGATCCGCGCGCTCCGGCACTCCTCCCGGGCCCGGTCAAGACGGTGCTGCTGCCATACGCCGCGGATGTTGCGGTCGTTGTCCGTCGGCGCGCGCCATACGGTGAACGCGGAGGGTTTAGCCAGCAGCTCGACGCCGCCGCGTACGACGGAGGTCAACTGCCCCCGGCTCAGATCGAACCGGTACGTAAAGTCGCAGCCTTCGATGCGCACGCTGTGGCTGTCCGCTTCCGTTATCACCGCGAGCCGTTCCATCAGATCCGTGGTGATGATCTCGGACGAAGTCTGTTCCACCGGCAGGCGGAACTGGCGGCTGCCCAGCACGTGCCCCTGCGGCACGGCGGGCGTGCTATGATCTGCGCGCACGGTGAAGTCGATATAATACTCTTCATAGGACAAGTCGGGCAATTCGGCCAGCGCCGGGATCTCCACCGTCACGCTCTCGTGCGGCGCGCAGGCAATATGTTCCAGCGTCCCTTCGCACAGCACCGCGGTCTGACAATGCACGCGGTACTCGAGCGTCACCGCATCCGCCAGATCCAGGAAGTCGAGGCGGTTGATGAGCGTGAATCTGCGCGGTTCGGCGGGATCGTATTTGATCTCCGCGGGGCAGAGGATCTGCTTGTATTCCTCCAGACCGGAGCTGGGTACGCGGTCCGGGTTAACCAGGCCGTCAACGCAGAAATTGCCGTCATGCGGATACTCCCCGAAATAGCCGCCGTACGAGAAGAACGCGCCTTTGCCCGCTTCCGGCACGCGGCGTGCGGGTCCGTACTGCGGCAGTTCCGCCGCCAGCGCGGTCATCGGCCACTTCACGTCCGCGGTGCGCACGGCGTGATCCGCCCATTCCCACACGCAGCCGCCCATGGCGTCGGGGTATTTATAAAACAGTTCCCAGTAGGCAGCGAGGTCGCCGGGGCCGTTGCCCATCGCGTGGGAGTATTCGCAGAGGTAGAGCGGTTTGACCGGCTTGCCCTCCGCCTCCGCCGCGGCGAGCTGCTTTTCGCAGTAATCCCGCACGAATTCCGGCGAGGGGTACATGCGGCTGAGCATATCCAGTTCGGGTGCTTCGGCGCCGCCTTCGTAGTGGATCAGGCGGGAATCGTCCCGGGCGCGGGTGAAGCGCACCATCGCGCGGTGGTTCTCGCCGTAGAAGGCCTCGTTGCCCAGCGACCAGAAAATGATGGAAGCGTGGTTCTTTTCATGCTCCACCATGCGCTCCATGCGGTCAATATACGCCGCCTGCCACGCGGGATCGTCCGTGAGCATACGGGAGGTGTCGTGTCCTTCTTCCCAGGCGCCGAGATGAGTGCCGTGGGTCTCCAGGTCGGTCTCGGCAACTACATAAAAGCCGTAATAGTCGCACAAATTGTAGAAGCGCGGCGCGTTGTGGTAGTGGGAGGTGCGGATGCAGTTGACGTTGTACCGCTTCATCAGGATCAGTTCGGCCTCGGTTTCCTTGAGCGGCGTCACGTGGCCCAGGTCGGGGTGGGTGTCGTGACGGTTCACTCCTTTGAGCTTGACGGGACGGCCGTTGACCAGCAGTTCGCCTTTCGGCCCGAGGGCAACCGTTCGCATCCCCACGTTCACCGGTATCGCTTCGCCGGCGGCGATCAGCACCACCGTATACAGATACGGCGTTTCGGCGGTCCACAACCGGGGCGCGTCCGGCGTGAAGCACACTTCGAACCGCCCGTCGCTGTCGCAGGTCGCTTCCGTCGCGGTCAATAACTTCCGCTCCCGGTCGTACAGTTCGGCGCGGAGGTCAACTGGCGCAAGGTCTGTCCCCGTAAATTCACCCTCGATGCGGATCGTCCGGGTGTCCGCGTGCACAAAGAAATCGCGGACGTGGGTCTCGCCGCGGGCGAGCAGGTACACGTCGCGGAAAATGCCCGAAACGCGGTAGAAATCCTGGTCTTCCAGGTATGTGGACCATGCGTATTTGCAGACGGCCACGATCAGGTCGTTGACCGGCGCGAGGCCGCCTTCGGCATTGTCCTCCGTGCGCAGAAACGGCGTGATATCGAACTCGGAGGGCAGGTGGGAGCCCTGGGAGAAGCCGGCGCACTGCCCGTTCACGTATACAAAAAACAGTGTGTCAACGCCCTCAAAATTCAGATACACCCGCCTGCCCGCGAACTGCTTCGGCAGCCGGAAACCGCGGCGGTACACGCCCACCGGATTCTCCCGCGGCACCCGGGGCGGATCCAGCGGGATGGGGTAGTCGGCGTTGACGTACTGCGGCACGCCGTAGCCGTACATCTGCCAGGAGGAGGGCACTTTGATGGTGTCGGGGCGGTATTGACCGGCGTCAAAATCCAGCCGGAACGCGTCCGCCGCCGCGTCGGTGTTGTCAAAATAATAAAACTGCCAGTCGCCTTTCAGCGATTCCAGCAGGCCGCCGTATTCGGCCAGGCCCCCGGACAACGCGTGCGCCCCGTTCAGCGCGCCGCAGCGGCAGGTGTACGGGATATACCAGGCGCGGGGCTTTTCCATGCCCGCGCTGAGTTTGCTTTGATCCTGCAGTACCGAAAAATCGGGAATTTTCATGTCATTGACCGTCCTTCGCTAATGATAACAACGGAATTATACCAAACCGCGAAGGCAGGAGCAAGCAAGTTTTAAGTTTTAAGTTGCAAGTGATAAGTTATAAGTTTTAAGTTTTAAGTTATGGGCAATTGATGCTGCGCTTATTTATTGACTTCGGTGCCGCCCCACTCGACGACGGTGAATCCGGTGCGTTCGGGCGCGGTGAGTTGCTGGGGCGGGATGTTGACCGCGTGCTCCAGCGGCATATACGCCATCAGGACCCGGATGACAGTGTCGGGCTCGGGCGAAACGGTCAGTTTCACGTTGTCCGCATATGTTGAGGTCTGGAACGAGATCAGATTGTAAGCGTTGTTCTGCAGGATGGGCAGCCAGTAGATGATGAATTCGTTGGCCTCCCGGGCCGACAGGCCGAGCTGCGGCAACGTTTCCGCCAGGAACCGCGCCGTGTCCGTGCCTTTCACGCAGAAGCCGGATGAAATATCGAGCCAGTCATAATTGCCGCGGCCTTCCCAGTAGAGCGCGTAGTATTCATTGCCGTTGGGGAAGACCAGCGTGCCGTCGGGGCGGGCAACGAAATTCTGCCACCCGTCCGTGCCGTACTCCGGGTATGTGCAGGTCAATTCGCCGTCAAACTCCAGCGCGACGGAGCAGAAGGTATCCGCCTCAGGGTACAGGTAAATGATCGGCTTATCGTACACCGGTTCGCCGGCTTTGCCGTCAGATCTTCTGGCGCTCTTGACTGCGGTGATTACATGAGTGCAAACGAATTCCGATGAACTGCCGTCGCCCCACTGAACAGTCACTTCTTTTTCTTCCGCCCGGTAGTTCCGGCCGTAGAATTCGATCCTGACAGTGTCGCATTCCGTGAACAATTTGTCTGCGCCGGGATAATTCACAAAAACTTCGCTCGAGAATATTCCTTCTTCATTGGCAGAAAGAACGTACAAATATGTCACATACAGTTTGTTCGGTTTAGGCTGAAAACCGTCTTCGGTGTCTAAATAGACCACTGTAGGTTTGTTGCACGACACGCAAAATGCCGGCAGCACCAGCGCCAATATAACTATTACAATTCTTTTAAAAGCAGTCATTGCGGTTTCGCACCTCCCGTTGCCGTAATTATAATCTATCAGCCATCATATTGACAAGCGCCGCGCGAAAACGCATAATTGATGCGTAAAAGTAATGAGGTGAACAACATGGCGTCAACAAAAGGATACCTTGAATTCGTACTGGACCTGCTGTCGGAGGTGGGCGGCATTTCGTACCGGCCGATGATGGGGGAGTTCATCATTTACTGCCAGGGCAAGGTGATCGGCGGGGTGTATGACGACCGGTTCCTGCTGAAAAAGACGGACGCGGCGGTGCGGATGCTGGCCGGGGAAGAGCGGGAAGTATTGACCGATATACCCTATGAGGGAGCAAAAGAAATGCTGGCAGCCGATGTTGACGACCGCGAGCTGACGTGCCGCCTGGTCCGGACTGTTGCCGCCAGCCTGCCGCGGTAATTCCCTAATCTACTCAAAGACTAAACTAATTCTATTCAAGACTAAATCTGATTCTATTCAAAGACTAAAATGTATTGCCATCCGGCCCCCGCTTGTGGTACAATACCCAATGGTAGTATTGTACCCGCGCGCGAGGAAGCGCCGCGGAGCACTGCCACGGATGACAAAGGAGCGCTGAAAAATGGTATACAAAGCAGCGGCGGCGACATGCCCCGGCAAGAAAAAAAGCTATAACAGCAACAACTTTTATCTGAACTCCAAATATATAACCGAGGAGTATTGTTCCTCCCAGGTGCTGCTTACGCAGAAGCGCGAGCAGAAGGGCCTCCAGCTGTACGCGGTGAGTGAAGGTTACGGCGCGGACATTTATCAGGACGAAGCGTCGCTGATCGCGGTCAAGAACCTGTTCAAATATCACAGCAAGAAAGTTGACGAATTGACCTCGCTCAAGCAGTCGGGGCAGTCGACGGCGGGCGTTGACCTCGCCGCGTTCGTGAGCGCGTACATCCAGTCCACCAACAACGCCGTGAAGGCCCGGGTCAACGCCGTCGGCGATAAAGCCCGCAACCTCCAGGCGACGCTGGCGCTGATCTGCATCAAAGGCCGCCGGATCGTGACCGCCAACCTGGGCGACACGCGCATCTATCACTTCCGCGGCGGCGTGCTGCGGCAGATCTCCGAAGACCACACCCAGGCGCAGAAGATGGTGGAACTGAACCTGCTCACTCCCGAGCGGGCGGCGGCGCATCCGAAGCGGCATAAACTGACCCAGTATTTCGGCGTGCATAACGCGGAAAATCCCCTCGCCCCCGCGCTCTTCGAAATGAAGTCCGATCCGGGCGACGTGTTCCTGATCTGCAGCCGCGCGTTCTACGAGAACATCACCAATGACGAGATGCAGAGCACTATAAAGGACTGCGATACGGCGGCGGAGATCGTTGACCGGCTCATGTCCACCGTGGCGGAGAGCGGTTTTGCCGACGATACTACGCTGGTCGCGATCCAGGCGATCAACAACGAGCCCGATGCGGTCGTTCCGGGTACGGCGGGCGCTGTTGCCGGTGCGGCGGCGGGGGCTGCGGGTGCGGCGGCAATTGCGGGCGCTGCGGCGGCCGGAGCAGCGAACAATGCAGTCTCCGAAGCGGGCGCGGCGATCGAAGCCGGTGCGGCAGAAGCCGCGGGTGCGGTGGAGCAGGCGGCGGACAACGCGGCAGGCACCGCCGGCGCGGTCAGAGAAGCGGCGCTGGCCGGACTGCCTACGGGCGATATTTTCGACGCCGCGGGCAACATCCTGGACGATGCCGATAAGACCGGTAAAGACGCGGCGGACGCCCTGAATAAAGATATTGACGCCCTTGCGGCGGAAGCGGACAAGACCGCGGATAACGCGGATGAGGCGCTGGCGGCGGGAGCTGTTGCCGCCGGTGCGGTTGCTGCCGGAGCTGCTGCGGCTGCGTACGACGCCGGAAAGGACGCGGCGGACAATGCGAATATTGTCCCCGACTTCTCCTTCAGCGACGACGTCAACGATGAAGACGTAAAGGTAGCCGACAGACCCAGCGCGCGGCATGACCGTATCAGCGAAGAGGAACTCGGCAGCATGTTCGCCACCGAAGGCGAAGCTGTACGCGAGCGCGGCGAGAACGTAAGACGCACCGCGGCCCGCACTGACGCGGCGGCCCGTTCCGCGCAGGCCAGACCGTCCGATAAAAACAGCCTGTTCGTCCACGACGAGAACGGCGACGGCGGCGAGACCATGGATCCCAACGACGAGATCAAAGACAAGTCGGGCAAGGGCTTCGTTGGCCGCGTGAAAAACTTCCTGGGCATCGGCAGTGACGGCGGCGACGGCCAGATCTGGCCCGCGGTGGTCGTGTTCCTGCTGTGCCTGGTGATCATTGTCCTGTTCGTAGTACTGGGCGTTAAATTCTATAAGAACTCGAAGAATAAGACCAGTCCTACCGCGGTCCCGATCGCGACGCCGTCGGGTACGGAGAACCCTGAAGAATCTCTGCCGCCCACGGACGCGCCCGAGATCACGCCGATCTCTCAGGAGACCGATGTACCGCCGGTAACGCAGGAGCCCGGCACCGAGCCGCCGGTGATCACCGCGCAGCCTGCAACGCCCACTGAAAAGCCCGCGACGGCAACGCCCACCAAGAATCCGGTGACGCCGGTGCCTACCGAGCGGCCTACTGAAGTGCCTACTGAAGTACCGACTGAAGAACCCACGGAAGAGCCTACCGAAGAACCCACGGAAGAGCCCACCGAAGAGCCCACCGAGACTCCGACCGAGACGCCTACCGAAACTCCGACCGAGACGCCTACCGAAACTCCGACCGAGACCCCGACCGAGACGCCCACAGAGACGCCTACAGAGGAGCCTACGGCTGAACCTACGGAAGAACCTACAGAGGAGCCTACAGCTGAACCTACGGCCGAGCCCACCGAGGAACCTACAGCTGAACCTACGACCGGACCCGAGCCTACCGGCGAGCCTGAGCCCACCGGCGGCGAGCCCGAGACCACTCCCGACCAGGGCGGCGAGCCGAGCGAGCCTTGAGCGATCGCTACAAAGCGCGTCCGGACCGGACCACATTCTGAACAACACGGTGAAGCGGGGGATCTCTCCGTTTCACCGGTTTTATAATTATAAACCGACAGGCCGGAGCGGCGGACAATGACAGACGCGGCTCCGCAAAAAGCGAGGGATGTACTATGGAAACAACGGAACGCCTCCCCGGAGGAGGCAGCGACCTGAGCCTGCTGGAACCGGTGCTCGACGAATACGCCGCCGTGCCGGGCAGTCTTATAACTATTCTGCAGCACGCGCAGGAGATCTACGGATTCTTGCCGGAAGACGTAATGCGGCGCGTAGCTGAGCGGACGGGGGTCAAACCCGCGAAAGTGCTGGGTGTTGCCACCTTTTACACCCAGTTCCGCTTCAAACCCGTGGGCAAATACCTGATAATGCTCTGCCAGGGCACGGCATGCCACGTCAACGGCTCCGAGCTGGTATTGGCCGCGGTGAAAGACGAGCTGGGCATTGACGACGGGGATACCACCGAAGACGGCCTTTTCTCCCTCAAGACGGTGGCGTGCCTGGGCTGCTGCAGCCTGTCCCCGGTCATGATGATCAACGGCGAAGCGTACGGCTCGCTGACGCCGGACAAAGCCGTGAAGATCCTTAAAGAACTGCGGGGTGGCGCAAATGGCTGACAACGTAAAATATATCATTAAAGTGGGAGAGGGCAGCTGCGGAATTGCCGCCGGCGCCGCCAAAGTGTACGCTGCGCTTGACCGCGAGCTGAACGCCCCCGGAGCGCCGGAACTTGCGAAATTGACCATCACCGGCTGTATCGGCATGTGCTATCTGGAGCCCATCGTCGACGTGTACGGTGCGGACGGGAAAGAGTTGCTCCGTACGTATTGCCGCACCGACGAACAATTCGCGCCACTGCTTGCCCGAGCGCTGGCGACCGGCGAATTCGACGCCCCCGCGCTGTCCAAATACGCGCTGCAGGACGAGGACAAACAGTTCCTGGCCAAGCAGACCCGCATCGCGCTGCGCCACTGCGGCAAGATCAACCCCGAGAGCATCGAAGAATACATCGACGCGGACGGCTACAAAGCGCTGCGCAAAGTGCTCGCCGAACTGACGCCGGAGCAGGTGATCGACGTGATCAAAGTGTCCGGCCTCGCGGGCCGCGGCGGTGCCGGTTTCCCCACCTGGTTCAAATGGAACGCCGCCCGCAGCGCCAAAAGCGAGAGCGGCCGCAAATACCTGATCTGCAACGCGGACGAAGGCGACCCCGGCGCGTTCATGGATCGGGCGGTCATCGAGAGCGACCCGCACAACCTCATCGAAGGCATGCTGATCGGCGCGTACGCCATCGGGGCTTCCGAAGCGATCGTGTACGTGCGCGCGGAATACCCGCTGGCTATCGTTCGTTTGAAGAACGCCATCGCGCAGGCGGAACAGGCGGGCTTCTTAGGGGACAATATTTTAGGCAGCGGCTTCTCCTGCCGCCTCCGCATCAAAGCCGGCGCCGGCGCGTTCGTGTGCGGCGAGGAAACGGCGCTCATCGAGTCCCTTGAAGGTCAACGCGGCATGCCCCGCCTGAAGCCCCCGTTCCCGGCGCAGAAAGGCTACTGGCAGCAGCCCTCCAACATCAACAACGTAGAGACCTTCGCCAACGTGCCCTGGATCCTGCTGGAAGGCGGCGAGAAGTTTGCCGCACTGGGCACCGAGGACAGCAAAGGAACCAAGGTATTCGCCCTCACCGGCAAGATCCGGCGCGGCGGCCTCGTGGAGATCCCCATGGGCAAAACGCTGCGGGATGTCATTTTTGACATCGGCGGCGGCATTCGCGGCGGCAAAGCGTTCAAGGCAGTCCAGATGGGCGGCCCCTCCGGCGGCTGCATCCCCGCGGAGCTGCTGGATACGGTGATCGATTATAAGAAATTGTCCGCCACCGGCGCGATAATGGGCTCCGGCGGCATGGTGGTCATGGACGAATCCACCTGCATGGTGGAGATGGCCCGGTTCTTCCTGGACTTCACCACGAAAGAGTCCTGCGGCAAGTGCATACACTGCCGGCTGGGTACCAAGCGGATGCTGGAAATATTGACCCGCATCGTGAACGGCGAAGGCCGCGAGGGCGACGTGGAGCTGCTGGAAGAGCTCTGCAAGACCATCAAAGACGGCGCGCTGTGCGGGCTGGGTCAGACGGCGCCGAACCCGGTGCTGACCACGATCCGGTACTTCCGCGACGAATACGACGCGCACATCAGAGAGCAGCGCTGTCCCGCCGGGGCGTGCAAGGCGCTGGTGAGTTACGCCGTTGATCCCGCCAAGTGCCGCGGCTGCACCGCCTGTGCCCGCAAGTGCCCCGTGGGCGCCATCAGCGGGAAGGTGAAGGAAGCGCACAATATTGACACCGAAAAATGCATACGCTGCGGTCAATGCTACGAGACCTGCCGCTTCGACGCCATCGTGCGCCGCTGAGACTGGAGGCGGACAATATGAGTATAGAATTCAAGATCAACGATATCCCCGTCAGCGCCGAAGCCGGCGAGATGATAGTCGAAGTTGCCGCCCGGTACGGCATCGAGATCCCCACGCTGTGCCACGATCCGCGGATCAAGTCCTACGGCGCGTGCGGCATGTGCGTGATCGAGGCGAAAGGCGGCGGCAAGCTGCTGCGTTCCTGCTCCACCGAAGTCAATGAGCGCACCGCCGGCATGGAATACTACACCGACACGCCGCGCACGATCCAGGCGCGCAAACTGGCGCTGGAGCTGCTGATGTCGGATCATACCGGCGATTGCCGCCCGCCCTGCATGGAAGCGTGCCCCGCCGAGACCGACTGCCAGGGGTACGTGGGGCTGATCGCCAACGGCCTCAACGCCCAGGCACTGGACGTGATCATGGACAAGATCCCGCTGCCCGCGTCCATCGGCCGCGTCTGCCCGCATCCCTGCGAGAAGAAGTGCCGCCGGGGTCAACTGGACGAACCCATTTCCATCGCCTCCCTCAAGCGTTTCGCGGCGGACGTCAATCTGGCGCGCCCGGGCAACGCTGCCACGACCCTCAGACCCGCTGCGTCCCGCACGGGCAAAAACGTGGCGGTCATCGGCGGCGGCCCCGCGGGCCTCACCGCGGCCTCCGTGCTG
>JAEEGL010158319.1_pt1 | contig 12353 bp, 4 predicted proteins | sample 9134231 | NCBI WGS metagenome assembly JAEEGL01 (sample SAMN16246548, study PRJNA631951) | gut metagenome | biome: gut microbiome; feature: rumen; material: fiber-attached | host: Bos | place: Iran: Karaj | collected 2018-10 | reverse complement strand
GGCCATTGATGTCCACGCGGGGCGTGTTGTTGTCGCCCTTAACCACTTTGTAGGGCACCGAAGCAATCTCTTTCTGCACGCGGTCGTAGGTCTCGCCCATGAAACGCTTGATGCTGTAGACGGTGTTGTGAGGGTTGGTGATGGCCTGACGCTTGGCGGGGTCGCCCACCTTGCGGTCGCCATTCTCAATAAATCCCACCACGCTGGGGGTGGTGCGGTTGCCCTCGCTGTTGGCAATGACAACGGGCTCGTTGCCTTCCATGACTGATACACAACTGTTGGTTGTACCCAAGTCGATTCCAATTATTTTGCTCATAATATTACTTTTTTTATTTTTTCAACTTTAATTTATCTGCCAGCCATGCGGCTGACACCCCCTTTGCAAGCAATATCCGTGCCAACCGGAGGGACTGACACGGATGCTGACAAAATGACAGATGCGGGAGGGGAAATTGTAGGTGGGGGATAATAATTGTCTTCCTGTCGCGTCCCTGCCGGGACGCATCGCTCCGTTCTGCACAATCACCGCACTGCGCCTTCGGCTTGTACGGTGTTATCAATATCCCACCCCTTCGAGGTGCTACTGGCGGGATGTTGCTAATGCTTGTCTCCCTGTCGCGTCCCTGTCGGGACGCATCGCTCCGTCTCGCACAACCACCGCACTGCGCCTTCGGCTTGTACGGTGTTATTCATATCCCACCCCTTCGGGGTGCTACTGGCGGGATGTTGCTAATGCTTGTCTCCCTGTCGCGTCCCTGCCGGGACGCATCGCTCCGTTCTGCACAATCACCGCACTGCTCCTTCGGCTTGTACGGTGTTATTCATATCCCACCCCTTCGGGGCGCTCAGTATTTGTTGGAAAGCTGCAAGTCCACTCCATAATCCACATTTCTTCCTCATAGTTTTTTCCATTTATCCAAGCTACGAGGAACAAATATTAGAGAAATGAGGAACAACTGACCTTGAAGGACCGAACCTGGTGACAAGGATGAATTGAGAAACGGGGGGGGAAAAGACAACCATTCTTTGTCCATCATCAGTTTTCACTTTTCAATTGCAAAAAAGTTGTATCTTTGCAGTTGATAAAACGGCAATGGCGGAGAGCTGCATCACTCAAAAAAAGCTGATGCACAATTATTCGCAAAACAACAAAGCGAGACAATGAGACGAATCACCTCCCAGCTATTATCTATGGCTCTTATTGCCATGGTGTTCTCTTCCTGCCAAAAAGAGGACGTCACCTCCCTGCGTCCTGTGGCGGTGGAATACCTGCTGCCCCTCACAGAAACCGCCGACCTCAGCGGCCACTGCCATGCCTACAACAAAGAGCGTCTACGGCTGCTTGACGGGGTCGGCCCATACCAGGAAGCCATCGTCTCCAACCTGCAACTCGGCAAACCCATCTATGTCTCCCTCGACATGATGGAATAATACGCGTACATCATTTATTTAATCATATATCTTATTATCATGAACAACAATTATTATCACCCTTTGGGCCGGAGTAACCGCCTTAGGGAAACGGGCATGAGAGGTCTGCTGTGCTTTGCCGCACTGCTTCTCGGCCTAATGCAACCGGCTGCAGTGCAAGCCACAGAGCGGAACGGCTCCGCCTTCTTCATTGATGCATCCCACTATGACGCCTACTCCATGGGCAACGGCAAGATTCACTTCAAAGTGCTTATTTTCGCCGATGGCTCGGAGCACAACTACAATGCCGGACATGGCGGCTTGGGAGCACGTATCTGGACACATGTGGACAGCACTACTTCCTGGAGCAACTTCATCTACTATGCGTCGGACAACTACAAGTGCAAGGCCGGCGCAATGGCCAATCGTCCGCGTGACAAAGGCTGGGTGGAATTCAGAGTGGCCGCTGGCGTCGTGGTTGTCACCAACAGCTACGACGGCACCAACCCAGCGTTCTCCGCCGACGGCGCGTGGCACTCGGTGGACATACGGCGCACCGACGGCGGCGACCATTTGACCTACTTGGAGTTCGACTGGTATGTGCCCGAAACACTGCAGAACACATCATTCGTCTGCGGGGTTGAATCCGTGTTCCACCAAAGCGGCGGGAGCAACCACGACCAACGGCAGTTTATTGTCGGCACCTTTGAAGGTGGCGGAGGCGACCAGCAGCCCCAGTTGATGAGCCCTATATTCTACACCTCCTCGACCGCCGGCGTGAACAGCTACGGAGCGGCAGGCTACGGCATGCTGGCAGTCCCCTACGCGGCTTTCCAGCAGACCTATAAATACTACACCGCTTGGAACCCCACCGAAGTGCCCTGCACAGACCAGTCGGGCCTCATCTACGTGCCCAGCTGCGACACCGTGCGGCATGGCTTCCGCATCACCATGCAGACACGTCACAGCATGTCGACAGGAACCGCCGAAGTGAAGCAATGGCTACGGTCCAACATGGTTGACATACCCGCCTACCACAAGATTTACGACATGCAGGCAAGACCCTACACTTACTTTGAAGAGCGCACCAACCTGTACCATCAGGACAAGCGCTACCAGGACATTAGCTGGAAGTTTCGTTGGCCCAGCGAGACCGACATTGTGCCCAACGACATGTTCGAACTGCAACGAGCCTACGACAGCAACTTCACCACTGCTCAGACCATTGCCACCATTCCCATCAACTGGGGCGTGGGGGACTCGCTGGTGGACACCACCTACCGCTACATAGACTCCGCCGAGGCCGCATGGGGCAACCCCATGGATAGCAGCAACATGATTTACTACCGTGTGCGGCGCGTCTCGGCAGCCGTGTGGGGATGGAACGACCACCCCTACGCCGCCTCAACCAGCGACACCGCGGGAGCCACGCTGGCTCACATCAGGAAACAAACCTGCTACTACACCACAGACTCGGACTTTTTCAACAATCACAAGATACACTTCCACTTTGAATTGGCCAACGGCAACTACGGCGATGGCACCCAACGATCGCCCCGTAGCACATGGTACTACTGGAACAAAAACGCCACATTGTGCATAGAAAAGATTCTGAATGAGACACACGACACCGTGGTAACACGCATCCCGCCGGACACCATCTTCTCCCTATTGAGCCACTCCTACCTGCATCCCGACTTCGACACATTCTACCGTCTCGGAATCGCCCTGGAGGTGGAAGACGTGCTCACCACCCCCTGCATACACTACAGCTTTAGGTTCTATGTGGACACCACGGATATGCACTTGAAGGTGTCCGAGTTACCTATTACCAACAACACCATACCGGCCCCCATCCCGCTACGCGGCCTTGTGGAGCCCTATTTCACCGATGCCGCGGGCCTGAACAGCCTTGCCGCCACCGACCAGCAATACCCCGACCATGTGCTGCTGACATGGGATGCCACCGAAGGCGGTGTGGACTACTACACCATAGAGACCCGACCGAACAGCACAGCCACGTGGACACTGCTGGACACCACCTCCAACAACTACTGGAGGGACGAGACGGCAGACCCCTCGGTCAGCACCATGTGGCAATACCGCGTGACCATGCACTACACCTGCCAAGGAACCACCACCACCGACAGCCGGGAGACCACCGGCTCACGCTCGCCTTGGGGCAGAGTGAGTGGACGCATCCACTACGAAGACGGCCCGGTCTGCCCCGGCATCAGCGTCGTAGCCACACGCACCAGCGACGGCCAAGTGCTGCAGACGGTGGTAACGGACATTCGGGGAGCCTATCTCTTCGACAGCCTCCCCTACGCCGGTGGACAGGAATACGTCATCACTCCCACATCGCAGAGCGCCGTGTTCCACTACAACCACACCGCACAGGGCTACGCAACCGTAAACCTGTCGTTGAACAGATGCATTGTCGACAACATCGACTTTGACAACATCTCCTCCGTGCGGTTCAGTGGCCGCGTGCTGTACGAGAACAGCTCTGTCCCCGTGCGGGACGCCAACCTGATGCTCAACGGCAACATGGTGCACATGGCCAACTCAGCCGTGCGGACGGACGCCTCCGGCCGGTTCGAGATACGGGTGCCGCAAGGCAGTGCCTTCACCCTCCAGGTGGTGAAAGAGGGACACCATTTTGCCGGCGACGGATTTGTGCGCATCGACGGCGACAGTGCGCTGACCCTTGAGAACCCCTTGGACGGAGTGCGCCTGTGGGACCAGACCAAAGTGCGACTGGCAGGACGTGTGGCAGGAGGCCTGCTGCAACGCCAGTTGCCCTTGGGCTTCGGAACCTCGCACAACAACCTTGGCGACAACCTGAAGCTGGTGCTTGAACTGGAGGGCGACAACGTCAGCTACATAGTGCGTATGCCCGACGACCTGACACGTGACACCCTCGAATACACTGTGCCGCACCTTGTCTACAACGGCACCGCGACACCGGACACCACCGGTTTCACCCGCGTGCACTACCAGCTGCGCCGCATCATCATAGAGCCTGACCCCACTACGGGCGAATACTGCGCCGACATTTTCCCCGTGCGCTACAAAGTAATCCAAGCCACCGCTCAGGGCTACGCCACACTCTTCGGCCACGACCGCACCAGCGAGACCATCGACCTCAGCAACGCCGCCGAAAGCCAAGACACCGTAGTGCGCGAAAGCGACAACCACTACACGCTCCACAACGCCCAGTACCTGCTCACCTACCGCAGCCCCATCAGCATCACCTGCAAACAGCTGCGCTACGGCATGGAGATGGACTATTACGGCGAACCACGCATGGAGCGCAACAACATCCAGAACGAACACATCAATGTTCCCCTTGCCACGCAGGACAGCAACGGCACCTACCACTACCTTTTTGGTGCCCCCGTGTTCTTTACGCAAAACTACGACTTCCGCGCCTATGCCCATGAGGACTACTACTACAACAACAACCCCGATGGGACACACGACCGCGTGCACATCCATGACGGGACGCTGAAAGTGTACAACGGCATGCACGACGCCGCCAACACCCAGATCATCACCAAACAGCTGGACAGCTTGGGCAAAGCCGACTTCACCATCCCCGTGGACTACGTCTCCTTTGTCCGCAACGACGAGGAGGTGCAGCGGGTGCTCGACCTCTCGGTGGAGAGCGAAGGGGAATACGTAGAGCTGCAAGCCCTGAAAGGCTACGTCACCGGCCACCGGAGCATCGGGACAGAGTCCATCACCTCCACCCATGGCGCCATACAGCTTTTAGACGTGCTGCGCGACCCGCCGGGCAGCGGCTCATCCGCTTACATCGAATCGGGCGCAGAATACTCCTATAGCTATACCTACAGCTTCGACTTTAAATTTGGGCTCAACCTCGGTTTTTCCTTTGGCAACCACGCCTCCATGGTCATGGGTGCCTACATCGGCATGCCCGCAGGAACCTTTGCCGGACAGAACGTCAACATCAGCACTGCCACCTCCTTTGCCATCCCCATCCAGTCCGCCTATCACTACAAGCACGACGGCAACTACACATTCAAGACAGCCGAGCGCATCAGCACCAGCAACAGCCCTTACAATGTAGGGCAAGACGCCGATGTGTACATTGGAGCCGTGCAGAACGTCTACTACCGCCGGATGGATGCCGTGCAGCCCATCGACTCATTGACCTACACGGCCCTTGCCGCCCGCAGCGCCAACGGCAGCATGCGCACCGTGGCACAAGGGGTGGCTCCTGACGGCAAGAAATACTACCTTGCCATAGGCCACGAGATTGAGACTGGCCCCTACCTGAACTCCACCTTTGCCTACACCCACAGCCACATTGAGAACAACATCCTCCCACAGTTGAAGATGCAGCGCGACGCCTTGCTCCTCACCTGCGACAGCGCCACAGCGCTATCCATAGCCAATGCACAGCACAAGGCCGTGTACTGGAGCAGAGTGACCCCCGACGACTCCAACTGGGCCGACATCAACCACTATGTGATGATTACACCCACCAACAGCTCCGCCATCTACCCCGACGAAGTACTAGGCTTCAACCGTGCCATCGCCGACTGGGTGTCCCTGCTACTGATGAACGAAGCCGAGAAGGTTTCGGCCATTCACAACAGCGGCAGCGAGACGGTGGCCACCTACTCCGTCAGCAACGGTACCACCGTGACCTCAAGCAACAGCTATTCCTATAGCGATGCCTTCCACGTGTATGTGGACTATCCCGGAGCCAATCTCGGGACCTCCAATCTGGCCCAAACCGTCACCTCATGGTTTGGGAAATCCGTGTGGGCTCTGTTGAATGACAAATATGCCCAAGTGGAACGCAGCAGCGAACACCGTGGCAGAGGCACTGACCCATACTACTTTGTCAGCAACTGGACGGGCAGCCGCTTCGAATTCAGCATCACTCCCATCCTGGATTTCAATTGGAGCCGAGACCCAATAAAGAAGACTACCCACACCCGCACCATAGGCTACTCGCTGGTGCCAGATTCTTACAGCAATATGGACGTGTCCATTTTCCGCATCAAAAAGAACCGAAACGATTATCAATTCAACATCGGTTCGGAAGAGACGCGTGAGTTTGTTGACGACGGTGGCGACTACAGCGGCGACGACTACCTGTACGGTTCTCTTGTGTACTACCTTCGCGGCGGAGCCACCAAATGCCCCTGTGAGGAGGCGGACAGCACCCACTACTATGTGCCGCCCATGCCCCTGTCGGCTGGGTCGCTGAAACTGGAGAACCCAAAGATTGACATAGACATCCATGAACGTAGCAACGTCCCGGCTGACAGACCGGCCGTCTTCACCCTCCGCCTCTACAACGAGGTGGAAGCCCTCACAGGTATCGGAGCCACGGGGGCCATACAATTCAAACTGAAGATGAACGACCAGAGCAACCCCAACGGCGCACGCGTCTACATTGACGGCATGCCCCTCACGGATGGCCGCCTCATCAGCCTCACCAAGGGGCAGGTGGTGGTGAAAACCATGGAAGTGTATGCCGGCGACGGCTACGACTTTGAAGACCTTATCATTGAGCTGGGTTCCACATGCATAGCCTCCACCAAGGGCAAAGCCCAATTCTCCGTCCATTTTGTACCCGTGTCGTGCGACGTGAACATTGCCTCGCCCCATCAGGGCTGGGTGATGAACACCCTTTCGCCCAAGGACTCGGTAGGCTACTACCTGCCCGTAACCATCAACGACTACGATGTCAACTACCGCGGTTTCGACCACATAGAACTGCAATACAAGCTTTCCACTCAGAGTGACGACGGATGGGTGAACCTCTGCTCCTACTATGCCGACAGCGCACGCTATGCCGCAGCCACTGGCACCAAAGCCATGATTCATGGCGGAAGCATTGAGAACATACGTTTCTATGGCGAGCGCGACCCGATGGAACAGCGCTACGACCTGCGTGCCGTCAGCTTCTGCCGCCATGGCAGCGGGTTCATCTCGCGCGCATCCGAGGTACTCAGCGGGGTGAAGGACACACGCTGTCCGCGCGTCTTCGGCGAGCCGCTACCCGCAAACAGCATCCTCGGCGTTGGCGACTACTGCCGTCTGCGCTTCAACGAGCCCATTGCGGGCAACTATCTGGACGAAGACAACAATTTCCAGATAGTGGGCGTCACCAACAGGTCGGGAATCACCTCCTCGACGTCGGTCCACTTTGACGGCTCGGAGGGCTGCGAGGCCACGAGTGCTGTCACCCGTGTGCTGAGCGGCAAATCCTTCTCCATCGACATGATGGTGAAGCCGGATGCTCCCATGTCCGAAGGCCCACAGGAGCTGTTCAGCCATACCACCAAGGAGGGTGGCATAGCCTTCGGCTTGGAGCCCGACGCGGGCCGCTACAGACTGTATGGCACCTTCGGCGACGTTACCGTCCGCTCCCTCCCGCTGGAACCGCTGACGGCCTTCACCCGCGTGGTGATGACCTACAACGATGCCACCAACCAGGTGCAATTCTACGCCGGCACACAGAATGTTTCAGACCCGGACAGTGACACCCCCGTGTCCAACACCTACACAGGAGCTGCACCCTTGACTTTCGGCCACGGCTATACAGGCAATATGCTGGAGACGCGACTGTGGATCAAAGCCATCTCGCCCGCAGAGATTGCAGAGACTCACCTGAAACGCCTCTCCGGCTACGAACGCAAACTGGCCGCCTACTACCCCATGAACGAGGGACGCGGAGAAATCCTCCACGATAATGCCAACGGCTCTGCCCTGACCATGCATGGCGCCAACTGGACCACCCCGTCGGGCTTCTCCCTCCGCATGGACGGCACACAGACCGTCACCCTTGACCAAGACGTGCTGTCCCGCTCCGCCATCCAGGACTACACCCTGATGTTCTGGTTCCGTACAACGGCAAACAACGCCGCCCTCTTCTCGGCTGGATGGGATGGGCAAAAGGGCACCCTGATTGCCATGGAAAACGGACAGGTGGCATTCCACTCGGGCAACATGACGCAGCTGACCTCCGGCACCTATGCCGATGGCTTGTGGCACCACTACGTGCTGACGGTGAACCGCACATTCAACAACGCCTCCATCTATATAGACGGGGAGATGGTGAACACCTTTGCCACCGACAGCCTGAACGGCCTTAGCGGCGTGATGCTCCTTGGCGGCGATGCCAACGGCCTCACCCGCACACTTGCCGGTAACATCGACGATCTCGCCCTCTTCGAGCAGGCTCTGCCCAACAGCCTTGTCGAGACCTTCGACAACGTCTCGCCCTTTGGCGACGAGATGGGGCTGGTGGCCCTGCTCCCCTTCTCGGAACAGCAGGAGAACCCCAACGGCGTCATGGAGGAGATTTTCTCCGTCAACAACCGCCGCATCTTTAAGGCCACGGACGGTACCATTATCAACAAAGTACAGCCGTTAGTCATTGCTCCCGATTCCGCCACACTCGCCGCCATGGCCGACCGCAACAGCCACGCTCCCGTCCGCGAACGCGACCTGCTGACAAAGATTAACTTCGACTGGTCCTTCAACTACGACGAGCTGGTGATAAACTTCAACATGCTGGACCGCGAGATTAACAAGAACAACATCTACCTCACCGTCCGCAATGTCGAGGACATGAACGGCAACCGCACCGTGAGCCCCATCATGTGGCAGGTGTATGTCAACAAGAACACCCTTGTCTGGAACTCCGACGGCATCAATGAAGTGTTCGACGACCGTTCGGCAACCGATTACATCATCCCCGTGCAAATCAGGAACACCAGCGGCAGACGCCATCAGTACTACATTGATGGACAGCCCGAATGGCTGCGTGTCAACCAGGAATACGGCAGCATCGAGCCGCAGGAGACCCTCAACCTCGAACTGGTCTTAGACAAGGACCTCCCCATCGGCACCTACTCCGAAATCATCTATCTGACGGACGAGAACGGATTGGCAGAGCCCCTGAAAATCTACATCGCAGTGAAGCCCACCTGCCCCTGGCCACAGATAAACATCAATGACTATGACCGCCAAATGTCCTTCAGAGGGCAAGTGCTTGTTGACGGCATCTACGACACCGACGTCGAGGATGTCGTGGTGGCCATTGTCGACGACCAGATTGTGGGACGGAGCAATATCAGCTACGACCCGTCCACTGGCTCCAGCTATGTCTACATGACCATCTACGGCAACAGCGGCTCGCAGTCCCGACCCGTCTACTTCCGCCTGTGGCAGTCCACCTCCGGGCGCATCTTCAGCCTCTCGTCCTCCAAGGATGTCACATTCGATAATAACGGCATGGCGGGCCTGCCACCTGACAGCCCCGTGATTCTCTCCACCACAGCGGGCGAGGTGCAGAACCTCAACCTCCAGGGAGGCTGGAGCTGGATTTCCTTCAACATCATCCCGGACAATAACGGAGCCCTGAACAGTCTGTTCTTCACCACCAAGTCGTTCGACGAGGGCGACCAAATCAAGTCGGCTTCCGCCAGAAAGTTCTCCGAATACGACGGCGCTCACTGGAAGGGCTCTCTCACCAAAGTGAGTTACAAAGATGTGTACATGTTCCACGCCGCGGCGGACCATCCCAACACTCAGGTGGTGGGACGTCGCATCACGACGGATGCTGAGCGGACGGTAAATCTGAAACATGGATGGAACAGCCTCCCCTACCTGCTCAGCCACGAGGAGAGCGTCACCAACGCCCTGGCGGACTATGTGGAGCACGCCACGGTGGGCGATATGGTCAAGTCGCAACACGGCTTTGCCGTCTTCTCCGAGAATCAACGGTGGGAAGGCTCGCTCAGTGCGCTGTATCCCGGCGAGGGCTACCTCTTCAAACGCCTTGGCGAGGAGGCGGTATCCTTCACCTATCGCAACGGCAGCATGGATGCCTCCAAGGGCAGCGGACACATCGACGCCACCAAGGGGTCATCGCGGCCAATAGCAGGAGGTGCCTCCAGTACCAACATGACGATGATTGCCACCGTGGAGCATCCTGCCTTGTGCAAGCGCGTGCTGGCATACGTGGGTTCTACCCTCTCCGCGGCTGCACTGCCTCAGATTGTGGATGGCGACACGCTTCTCTTCCTCACCATCGGCTCCGACCTCAACGGCGAGGTGACCTTTGTGCTGGAACAAGAGGACGGCCTTGTGGGCACTGCGCGGACAAGGATTCCCTACCAGCCCGATGCCCATTACGGCTCCCTCCGCCAGCCGGTGATGCTGGCCCTTGAATCCACTGTGGAGGGCGGCCACAACGTGGTGGCACTGCCTTCGGTCTTCACGGACCGTGTCACCTTTGCCGCCATTGGCACCGCAACGACGCACGACGCACATATGAGCGTCCGCATCTACTCCGTTCAGGGCAAGCAGGTGGCCACGGTAGAGGGGTCGGCACCCCAACTCCTATGGACCGATTGCGCCGCACTCCCCGCTGGCGTCTACTTCGCAACAATCACTTACAATGGAACAACAACAACCCTTAAACTGATCAAGAAATGAAAAAGAGCATAATTATATTCACTGCCCTAATGGGGCTTATCCTTACGGGCTGCCAAAAGGAGCGTGTCACCTCCCCCATCGATTCCGGCAATCCCGAATTACCCACAAGCGGTAACGAGACTCCTGCATGGAGCGTCGATACCAACTACGACTACAGCAGCAGCATGACCGCCGTGGTCAAGGTGGATCTCACAATCACCTACCCCAGCATCGGCGACGAGTGGCAGCTCACACCCTACGACCTCGTCGGGGCTTTCTGCGGTGAGCGGTGTGTCGGCGTGGCAGAGCCTACAGATTCCCTCTTCTTCGTCTACATCACACCTCCCGATGCCGAAAACACTGAGCCCATCACCCTGCGCTACTACTCCCGTCTGCTGAAGAACATCTTCTACAGCGATGACACCTTCCCCTTCAAGAACGGCGAACAGCAAGGAACGGTGACCGACCCACTGCGTCCCCGTTTCCGCACCGCCGAATAACTTGTTGACAAACCGTGAATGTGTTATCACGCCCATGTGTTTATCCTTACACAATAGCGTGATAACACATTCACCTTTTAACCCAAATCGGTCATTAATAGAGGGGGAATATAGTACATGTTGCAGATACCTGGTAATCAACAAACCATATTGTCATTGTTCTAATGACGGTCATTATAAAAATGACAACGTAAACATTGTATTTATGTGCAATATACTATTTACGTCATATCTAACGACCGTTTTGGGTTGAAAACAAAAAGGTCATCCTTATTTTTCTCCATTTATTCTCACTGCAAATATCCATAAATACCGACTTAACAAAATGTTAAATCACGGTATATACAATGGAATCTGGAAGATAGAAAGAGTCCCTGCCGCAGTGGCAAGGACTCTCTTTTGCTTATTCATTCCCTATTGTTTAATAGCTTAATGAATTTCTGCAGTCGCAAGATATTGATTTTTGGGAATGCTATTGTGGTAAGAACATCAAAGTGACGGTCATTCGAAACAATGAAAGTTGCGTTGGCGGCAAAAGCACAATCCACAAACTTGTTGTCGTCAGGGTCTGCTGTAATAAGACCTAAATGGAATTGAGGGTCGACAAAAACCACATAATCACTATCCACGAGAGCATTTATTACGTTCTCTGCAACGGTGGTATTCGTCTTCTGTGCAATAATCTCTTCGTATTCGGCAAGTATCTCATTGGATACGCACAATATATACTGCCCTTTGTGTAGTGACTGCCACACACAAAAATTCTCACTTCGAGATGACAGGCTTGCCAAAAGGCAGTTCGTATCAAGCACTACACGCATCATACATTGTAGGGTGTGCGGAGGTGTTCTTTGAGGACTGCATTATTCTGCTCTTCACCCCATGCACCACTATCCCACAAGCAATCCATCTCCTCTGTCGCCTTTTGTGCATAGTAGTTAGAGATGACACGTCTTAGTTCCTCAACCTTTT
>JAEEGL016309631.1_pt1 | contig 12354 bp, 10 predicted proteins | sample 9134231 | NCBI WGS metagenome assembly JAEEGL01 (sample SAMN16246548, study PRJNA631951) | gut metagenome | biome: gut microbiome; feature: rumen; material: fiber-attached | host: Bos | place: Iran: Karaj | collected 2018-10 | reverse complement strand
TCGGCGCCCGAGGCGGGGCGCGAGGTGCCCGTAAAGGCCATGCCCAGGCCCGTCACGACAAAGCCCTCCATCACCGCCTTGATGACGGCGGGGTCGCGCTCCTTCAGGCGGCTGCCGTTCTCAAGGCAGGCCGTGGTGGCGGCGAGCACGTCGGCGGCGATTTTTTCGCAGTAGTATTCGCCGCGGTAATCGCGCGCCAGCTCCCAGTCCAAAAGGCCGGTATATTTCCCGAACATATCCCCGATACCCGCGAGCAGCATCTCCCACGGCGCGTCTTTGAGAATCAGCGTGTCCGCGACGAGAAAGCGCGGCGTCGTGCATTTGATAGTCGCTTTGGTACCGTCAAACAGGGCGGGCGTGCCCGCCGAGAGATAGCCGTCCATCGAGGGCGCGGTCGCGACCACGCCGTAGGGAACGCCCACGCGGTAGGCCACCAGGCGGCAGCTGTCGTTGACCGTGCCGGAGCCGACGGCCAATATCAGGTCGGGCAGCGGCGAGGGGGCGAACAGGTCGGAATCGGCCTTCGGGTCGTTGAGGTGGACGAGAATGTTGCCGAAGGTCGTGTAGTCCGGCAGCGGGTGTTCGGGCAGCACGAGGCAGGAAAAGAGCTTGCCCTGCTCTTCCAGCAGCGCGCGAACGCGCGCGCCCGCCACGTGGTAGGTCGTTTCGTCCGCGACCATATACACGCGGTTGTAGGGCGTGATAAACTCGCCGAGACGCCCGAGCGCCTCCGCGTCAATCAGATAGCCGTCCACCGGCGCGGCGTGCCTGCCCTGCGCGCAGGTGCAGTCTATGGATATCATGGTGTCACCCCATTCCGAAAAAAAGGACGCAAAAGGCTATTCTTTGCGTCCTTTATTTTACCACAATCACCCGGTTTACGCAACCGGCGGTTTTTCTTCACACACGCTGATAATGAAGTCGCCGCGGCGTTCGGTGACAAGGGTCACCCGCTCCGCGAGGGCGGGCGCTTCGTCCAGACAGGCGAGCCGTTTCCCGAAGCACTTGAGCACAGCCTCCTTGCGCGTCCATATCTCCGGAAGCCGGGCGGGGTCCTCCTCTAAAAGGCGTCGCTCCTCCCCGGTGAAAAAGCCGTCGGGTATCCGGGGCAGCCGCCGGTCGGCAGGCTCGACGTCGATGCCGACGCGCCGTTCTCCGGCCGCGGCGGCGGCGCAGTCGCCCGCGTGACTGACAGATACGTACACGGCGCGGCCTATGACGAAGGGTTTGCCGTCCGGCTCCGCGCCGAGACGCAGCTCCTCGCACCGGCAGCCGCAAAGCTCCGCGGCAAGGCGGCGCGCCAACAGGTCGCCGGCGGCGCTCAGGCGGCGGTCGCTTTCACGCGCCAGTCCTGCGAGCCTTTCGCGCTTCTCCGGCGTCATCGCCGCCAGCGCGCGGCGGTACTCCCCGTCCGAAAACTCGCTCATGGCAAGCAGCGCGTACTTCATTTATTCCTCCTCCTGCCGTCCCACGCCGCGTAGGCTTCGTTTCCGCGGCAGTCGGTCAGCCGGTCGCCGTACGTCTCGCGCAGGCGCTCGCCCAGCGCCGCGGTCACCCGTTTGGCCCCGGTGTAGTTCAGGTGGGTCCCCTCGTCGCGGTAGCAGGTGTCGTTGTCTATCAGGTCTTCGTATTCGTCGGAATTAAAGTCGACGAACGGCAGGTCGTATTCTTCGGCAAAATCGGCGACGGTGTTGTGCCGGGCCATCGTCCAGTATTTGACGCAGGGCAGCTCGACCAGCATGACCTCGGAGCCATGGCGGCGGCAAAGGTCGACCGTGTCCTTCAGCATGCCCAGACGGTCGGCCGACAGGCAGGCGCGGTCCTCGGTCGGCGCCATAAAGTCCGGCGGTTCGTCCACTTTGCCGACACGTTTGCTGAAAAAGTAGCCGTGGTTGTTTTTCCGCGGCTCACGGAAGCCGATGAAGTACCGCTGCCACTCGTTGTGAAATTGGATCACCGACAGTTCCGTTTCCAGGGCGTATTCCAACCGCTCGGGCAGCATCAGCCGGTACAGCTGCTGCAGAGGACCGTCCGGGCAGCGCGCCTTTTGAGACGTGACGGCTTTCCCCTGCCCGTCAAAAAGCATATCCATATCGAGGACCACAACGGCGGGCGACTGCGTTTGGTAGAACTTTTTCAGCAGCATTTCGGAAAACAGGAGCGACTGGTGCGGCGCACCGCAGACGACCGACGGGTAGCCGCAGTTCTTCCACAGGACTGCGGGCGAGATGCCGGAATAGGCGTCGCTGTTGCCGATGAAAACCACCTCGACAGTGCCGGGCGCCTCGTTCTCGTACGAAAACGAACGCACGTAAATATTGCCGCGCCGCTGTGTGGCGTCGTGCGAAAATACCGTTGCCGACAGCGCGTACAGCGCCGCCAGCAGCGCCAGCAGAAAGGCGGCGATCCTGAGCAGACCGCGACTCTGTTTTTTGATAGTTGCCTTGTCCATAACGTCCCCCGTCAGAAATTGGCGTAGATCAGGTCGACCGGGCCGTAGTCGTGGCCGTAGGCGCCGATGATGATCAGCAGCAGAGTGAAGAACAGCAGCAGTACGAACCGCAGCACGAACGGCAGACGGGCGAACCTGTCGCGCGGGTCAACGCCCCGCTCACGCATAACGCTTACGGCTATCAGCGCCGCCGTCGCCAGCGCAAGGACGACGTAATCCGGCACGCGCAGGTTGAAATCCGTCAGCAGGACCTTGCCGGGCACGGCTCTGAAAAAGTTCGTCCCGATAAAGGCAAGCATTTTGAACGCCTTTCGCAGGCCTGCCGCGTTGAAGATCAGCATCCCGAGGTTGACCAGCGCGAAGGTGCGCAGGACGCGGAAGACGTGGAACCATTTGGATGTCTCGCGACGGATGCCGAGCTTATCGCAGACGCGTTTCGACAACGGCTCCGTATAACTGCCCAGCATCATCAGGACGTAGTAGTACAGGCCATAGGCGACGTACTTCCAGCCGGCCCCGTGCCAGAAGCCGCAAAGGAACCACACCGCGAACATCGCGATGGACGCGGGCGCCAGCCCGGCGTAGTACGGCGTCAGGCGGGCGCCGGCCTTTTTGGAAAGCTTTTGAAAGCCTTTGGAGAGCGAAAGGGGGTAAAAAACGTACTCTTTCAGCCAGGCTCCCAGCGTCATGTGCCAGCGGCTCCAGAACTCGCCGACGGACTGCGAAAAGAACGGTTGGCGGAAGTTCTCGGGCAGCGTCAGCCCCATCATTTCGCCGCAGCCGCACACGACGTCCATGATCCCGGAAAACTCGCTGTACAACTGCAGGGTGTACAGCAGCACGCCCAGCAGCGCCATGGCGCCGTTATACTTCTGAAAATCGGTGAACATCAGGGATGCGTACTGGGCGGCGCGGTCCGCCAGCACTACCTTTTTGAAAAGTCCCCACAGCACGCGCTCGGCGCCGCGCACGAAGCGGTCGCAGTCAAACCGCGCACCCTCGCCGAGCTGCACGCCGAGATCGTCGTACCGGGCGATCGGGCCTTCGACGACCGTCAGGAAGAACGAGAGGAAGAGCGACAGCTTCAGCGGGTTTTTGGTCGCGCGGACGCGGTCGGTCTTGACGTCGTAGAGGTAACTGACGGCTTCCAGCGTATAGAAGGAAACGCCCAGCGGCTGGGCGATGCGGGTGTTGGCGAGCGCCGTGCCGAACAGGCCGTTGACGGTCTCCACGGCAAAGTTCGCGTACTTGGTGACCAGCAGCAGGGTGACCGTCAGCGTGGCCGAAACCCCGAAAATCAGCGACAGCTTGCGCCGGTCCGCCGCTTTCCGGAGTTTGCGTTGATCCTTGTCAAGGGTCGCCTTGTCCTTTTTGAAGCGCGCCTTCACCGCGTCCATCCACAACGCCGCGCCGTAAACGACGGCGGTGGTGACGGCGAGCGCCCAGACGTTGCCGCGCGTGGAAATAAAGTAATAGAACCACGAACCGGCCAGCAGCGCCAGGTACTTGTATTTTTTCGGCAGCAGGCTGTAGAGCACAAAGGTGCCGCCGAAGTACAGCAAAAGAAAAAGAAAACTGTTATAGGAAGCCATGGACTCTCAGTCTGTCCTCTTTTCGGTCTTCAGTCTTCGTCGTCCCGGCGGGCGACCAGGCGGTCGATCAGCGCCGCGATCGCGCGGGCGTTGGCAAAGTTTTCCGGAAGCACGTCCCGGGCGGTGATGACCACTTCAAACTCGCTGTTGAGTTTGCCGACAAGGATGAGCATGGTCAGCGAGTCCAGAATACGGCTGTTGACAAGCTCGGTGTTTTCGTCCAGCGCGACGCCGGGTTTGAGCTCGCGCAGTATTTCCAAAATATCTTCCATCGTTTTTTCCTTTCGTGTCAAAGCAATTCCGCAAGGGCCTTGCGGTCGATTTTTCCGTTTTGGTTGTGGGGCAGTGCGGGCAGTTTGAGAAAGCGCCCGGGCATCATGTAGTCGGTCAGCCGGTCGGCAAGGAAGGCGCGCAGCTCCGCCTCCCCGATGAAGGCGGCGTAGACGAGCGCGATCCGGTCCGCGGCGGCCTCGTACAGGCAGCAGCATTCCTGCACGCCGTCCGCGGCGGAGGCGGCGGCTTCGATCTCGCCGAGCTCGATCCGGTACCCCATGTGCTTGATCTGGTTGTCCCGGCGGCCGAGGTACAGCCATTCGCCGCGCTCGTTTTCGCGCACCAGGTCGCCGGTCCTGTATACGGTTTCGGGATAGGCGCGCTGCAGCGGGTTCTGCACGAAGGCGGCGGCCGTCTTTTCGGGGTCGTTGTAATACCCGGCGGCGACGAAGGGGCCGCGAACGTACAGTTCGCCTATCTCGCCGGGTCCGGCGCGGCGGCCGTCCTCGGTCAGGGCGAAGGCGTCGCAGTTGTCGCAGGGGCGGCCGATGGGTACGGTCTCGTCCCCGGCCAGCGGGCGGTCCACCTCGTACCAGGTGCAGATGTCCGTAGTCTCGGTCGGGCCGAACAGGTTGGCGAAGCGTACGCCGTCCCCGAGGCTTTCGCGCCAGTAGTTAAGCTGTTTGACCGGCATCACTTCGCCGGCAAACAGGACCGTACGCAAAAAGCGAGGCTTCGCGTCGTCAAACAGCCGCAGGTTCGCCGCCACACACAGGGCGGACGGCACCCAGTAGACGGTGTTGACCCCGTACCGGTCCAGAAACTCCGTCAGGCGGATGGGGAAAGTAAAATACGTCTTCGGGATCAGCACCAGCGTGGCGCCGGCGCGCAGGGTCGAGTAAACGTCGGTGACCGACATCGAGAAGGTCAGCGGCGTCTGGTTGCCGAAGACCGTGCTTTCGTCAAAGCCGAAGGTGCGCACCGCCCACGCGCTGTAGGCAAGCACGTTGCGGTGCGTCAGCACCGCGCCCTTGGGCGTCCCCGTAGAGCCGGAGGTGTACAGCACGTACAGCGGGTCGTTTTCTGTCTGGCGGCTGCGCACGCCGTCCAGGAACGGGCGGTCGACCGGGGTGGCGACCGCCTCCCCGTATGTCACGACGGGTACGCCGAACACCCGGGTTTCGTCGGCAAGGGTGTCGTCGGTCAGCACCGCCGCGGGCTGCAGCGTGGCGAAGATCTTGCGGACCCGCTCGGCGGGCGTGTCGCCGCAGATCACGACGTAAAAGCAGCCGGCGTACACGACGCCCAGCATGGCCTCCACCGTGCGTACGGACTTGTTCATCAGCACGGCCACGGGCTTTCCGCTGCCGCAGACCCCGCCCAGACGGGAGCCGATGCGGGCGGCGCGCTCCGCCAGCAGGGCGTAGGCGACGTCGCCGTCGGCGTCACGGACCGCGTACTTGTCCGGCGTGCGGGCGGCCGCGCGCTCTAAAAGCTCAAGAATGTTTTTCATTCGTTCCTCCGGATCTCATCAAAAAGCGCGGAAAACCGCGCGAAGTCGTTATGGCAAAACAAAGGGAGACGCCCCGCCGCCGGCCGAACGCCGGCAACGACTGTCCCCACCCAACATAAGGTACGGAGAAAAGGGACCCGTGTCCCCTGCGTAAGCGACCCGAAAGGCGGAGACAAAAGTCGTCAAATCTCCGTATTAGAACATCTAAAGCGTTCCAATTATAGCAAAGAAGCGTTTGAAAATCAAGTGATTCGCAGAAAGTTTACAAAGTTGCGTTTGAAAGAGGGCCCAAACGGGCCGCGCGTCCCCGTCGCCGGCGTAAAATACCGTGCGCGAAGGGAGCGCCGCAGCGGCCGGCGGTGAAATAATTTGAAAAAACGGTTGACAAATCCCCCTGTCAATGATATAGTATTTAGGCACGCGAGAGTGGCGGAATTGGCAGACGCGCACGTTTGAGGGGCGTGTGGGCTTCCCGTACGGGTTCAAGTCCCGTCTCTCGCCCCAACAAAAAGCTCTTTTGTCGAAATACAAAAGAGCTTTTTGTTGTGTTTGTGTCCGCAGGACACAACATCGTTTTGCGGCCTGCCGCAAACATCATTTGGTCGCAAGACCAACATCGTTTGGTTTGCGGACACAAAACGATGTTACGCCTTCGGCATAAATGATGTGCCCCTTCGGGGCAACGGTGTTGCGCCGCCGCCGTAAACCAATGCCTTACAACCCCCGTAAAAAAGAGCAGGCTTTGAGCCTGCTCTTTTTTTGCCTTAAAATCGGGCTTTTTCGCTATTTGCTTTAGATATTAAATGGGCAATTATGCGGGGATTCGGTGCAAGCTTAATGCACAGCATCTGCACGGTGGCAGTCGGCATAGGTATTTCGTTTGTAAGAAAAAGGAAAAAGCTTTTTTATTGCGGAACGCTTTCTCTTTTAATGCTGGCGGTAACCTATCATTCCATATACAACACACTTGTAATGTCGCCGCATAAATACTTTGGTATTCTGCTGCCGATTTGTACTTATATTCCGCTTTTGATTTTCAGCTTTAAGCGAAAAAAGATTGAAGAATAAAATTTATACCCCTATGGTTCTTACCATAGAGGTATATTGATAATCACTAATTGACTTTTTCCGTATCTTTAAGATTAATCCAGCCTGCGCCGTTCTTCAGTTTTCCCCATGTTTCAGAATTTACTTTCTGTTCTTCGACTATCGTATATACTTCGCCTTTTTTTACTGTGGTTACGATATCATATTCCGTACCCGCGCCTTTTCGAACGTCAGTCATTTTTGCTTTAATCTTTACCATATAGGGAAATTCGGATTTTGTTGTAGAGGTTTTTGTTCCTGCATTTTGACTCAGTATGGCATTAACTTTTTTTGCAATATCACCCATACGGCTATAAAGATAATCGCCGGGGCATGACTTATTTGCAAAATCTCTGTGAACTGTCATATTAGCACCCTTCTGATGCGTAATTCGTGTATATTTGTCAGCACTCCAAATAAGTTTTTTAATTTCGTTTCTCTGACAAATATCCGCTACAAGCTTGATGAGCGATTTATACGCTGCGTCTGTAACTGCGTACGGATCAGAAGAATCTGACGCAACCTCAATCGTAACCGCGCGGTTATCATTTTCGGAATTACTGCTGCTCCACGGACGGTCCTTCTCCTCAACATACATTCCAATTCGTCCGTCACTGCCTATACCGTAATTGGAGCTTGCCTTTGCATCCTTGTCAGCAAACACATTGCCGCATGTTTCAACAGACAACTGCCCCGCCATGCAGTGAATGGTAATAGTATCAATTTTGTGCGTTCTGTGTGTAACTTCGCCGTTAGTGTCGTTTTTGTTCGGGGAAATCTTGGTATACTGGACAAGCCTACTGTTTGAAAATGTAACCTCTTCCCCGTTAAGAGTAAGAACTGTACCTGCTAAGGATACTTCGTCGGAAGCGCTTCGCTCGGCGTCTAAATCGTCAACCTCGGGATCATAGCCGTCAACCAACCCAGCGTATTCATCAGCCCTTACATCTAAGGCTTCCCCACTTGGCGTATCTGTTTTTGCCTTGTTGCCTGAACAGCCTGCAAGCATCGGTATCATAAGACATATGCAGACAAAAGCACTCGTTAATCTTAAAAATAAACTCTTTGTCATAAAAATCAAGTCCTCCGTATTTATGATTTTCAATATCTGATTGTTTTTATTATATTCCAAAGTTGAAACAATTGCAAGAGCCAATTTAAGCTTTGATAAAACCTACCCCCACACGCACAAAGAGCAGGCATTACGCCTGCTCTTTTTATTAAAACCCGACCACGTCAGCTTTCGTTAAAATCGCGGCTCGCGGCGTTTTTTTGTTTTACCGCGGCTGTTTTTTTGTTTTGCTCCGCCCGTTTCTCGCTTCCCGCCTCCCGTCCGGCGGGGGAAACGTGCCCCTTGTGGAAAATTTCTTTACTGTAACGTTTAGATATGGTATAATAATACAGTAACGGCATTTTGCACCGGATTTTTGTTAGAACGTGTGGGAGTCATACTTTATGAAAAAGAGCTGGATCATTTTCGTAAATGTGTTTATCATCGTTGCTTTGCTGTGCTCTGTTATCCTATATTCGGGGTTTGAGAGCGAGGATAAAAAGCAGCGGCAGATCGAGCATTTTGAAAATACCACCATCACGATGGCGCACGTCACCGAGAACTATCTGGAGGGGGAGCAGCGCATCTGCGACGTGTGGGCGCACTACATCAACAGCAAGCAGCTGACCATCGAGCAGGCCGTTTCGCACATCCGCATTTCGCACGTGCTGCCGAACGCGTCCGCGCACATTGTGTACGTTGACACGCTGGCGGGCCTTTCGACCAAGCCGCGGCGGGGCGCCCCCGACGATTATTCGGTGTCGTATGAGCGGATGAACCTTTTGAGCGACTTGTCGTGGATCAACGCCATCGGCGAGTCCATCAACATTTCGCGCGCATATACGAACCCCGTGAACGGCGAACAGTCCATCGCGTTCTGCAACATCATCAAACTTTACGATTCCAAAACCGCGGGCCCGCGCGATGCCGTGCTGCTGCGCGTGCTGCCGATCTCGGAACTGGAACAGAAATGGGTGTTCCCGCAGGAAGAGTTCGGGAACGCCGAACTGTCCATGATCGACGCGGACGGTGATTATATCATCAAGAGCCATTCGTTCAAAAATTCCAGTTTCTTTGAGTTTTACCGTTCCTATAACACGGTCGATACCGCCACGTCGCAGGGGTTGTTTGAAACCATCACCTCGTCCACGGGTTCGGTCACGATGAACAATTCGCGCGGTGAGGAATGTATGCTCGCCTTTACGCCGATCGCCGCGACGCAGGGGTGGACGCTGCTCAACTTTATCCCGATGTCGGATCTGAGCGTCAATACCGAGAACTGGCTGCTGATCGGGTTTGTTTCCGTCGGGCTTTTGATCCTGTTCGTGTTCGACCTCGCGGTCATGCTGTACTTTAACAAACGGCTGCAGTTCGCGGCCAAAGAAGCCGCGTCGGCCAGCAAGGCCAAAACCGATTTCCTTTCGACCATGTCGCACGATATCCGCACGCCGATGAACGCGATTATCGGCCTTACGGCGATCGCGGAAAAGAACCTGGACGATCCCGAATCGGTCAAAGACAATCTGCGCAAAATCACGCTTGCCAGCAACCATCTGCTGACGCTTATCAACGATATTTTGGATATTTCCAAGGTCGAGAGCGGCAAACTGACGCTCAGCCCCCAGACCTTCACCATCGTCGAAACGGTCGAGAACCTTGTCAATCTGTCCCAGCCGATGATCAAAGAAAAGAACATCGATTTCAACTTCCGCATCAGCCGGATTGAAAAAGAGTATCTGTATGCCGACCGGCTGCGGCTGAACCAAATCTATATCAACATCCTGTCCAACTCCATCAAATATACCGAACCGGGCGGCAGCGTCAGCGTCGATCTGCGCGAGGAAGAAAGCCGCAAGCCCGGCTGCGTGCGCTTGACCTATGTGGTTGCCGACACCGGCATCGGCATGACGCCCGAGTTTATGGAAACGATGTACCAGCCGTTCTCGCGCCAGACCGACAGCCGCGTGAACAGCATTCAGGGCACCGGCCTCGGCCTTGCCATCATCAAGCAGATGGTCGACCTGATGGGCGGCACCATCGAGTGTCAGAGCGCGCCGGGGAAGGGCACGACCTTCACCGTTACCCTGGATATTTCCGTCGCCGACCGGCAGCGCGAGGATCTGTCGCTTGAACCGATGGACGTGCTGATCGTCGACGATGACGAAGTCCTTTTGCAAACCGCGGTCGATACGCTGGAATCGCTCGGCGTAAAGGCCGAGTGCGCGTCCAGCGGGCGGCAGGCGCTGGATATGATCGCGCAGCGCCACGCAAACGGGCAGGATTACAGCGTTGTGATCCTTGACTGGAAGATGCCCGACGTGGACGGCGTCGAGACCATTCGCCGCATCCGCACCGAGTTGAACGCGGACACGCCCATTTTGCTGGTGTCGGCCTACGACCGGTCGGATATCGAAGAGATAGCGAAGGACGCCGGCGCGAACGGCTTTGTTTCCAAACCGCTGTTCCGCTCCACGCTGTATGACAAGATCAACGAATTGCTCGGCAAGGCCGCACAGTCCGCCGAGCCCGAGAACGACAATTCCGACCTGCAGGGAATGAATATCCTGATCGCCGAGGATAACGACGTCAACTGGGAGATCATTTCCGCCATCCTCGGGATGTACGGCATCACCGCCGAGCGCGCCGAAAACGGGCGCGTCTGCGTCGACAAGATGCAGGCCGCGGCGGAAGGCCGTTACGATTTGATCTTTATGGATATCCAGATGCCCGAAATGAACGGCCTTGACGCCACGCGGGCGATCCGCCAACTGGACAAGCCGTGGGCGGCCGCCGTGCCCATCATCGCCATGACGGCCGACGCGTTCTCCGAGAACGTGACCGAGTGCCTGAACGCCGGCATGAACGGGCATATCGCCAAGCCCATCGATATTAAACTTGTGATCAAAGAAATCCGCAGAATCAAGGAGGAAACGAAAAAATGAAAAAGTTGCTGTGCATGGTTTTGGCCGTCTGTCTACTGTTGACGCTGACGGCGTGCGGCGGCAAAACGCCCGAGAAGGACGCGGTCGGTTTTGCGCCCGCTCTCGATACGGCGACAAACTGCAGCATCACCGTCGCGGGCAGTTACGACAACTTTGAAGCGCTCGAGGCCGAATTCGACCGCTTCAACGAGTACTATCCCGACGTGCAGCTCAGCTACGTCAAACTTGACGACTATCAGAACACGCTGGAAACCGTACTTGAGGGCAACGACAAACCCAACATCTTTTTCTCGTATTCGTGGATGATCGGCAACGAGAAATACGACGCGGTCTTTGCCCATACCGAAGAACTGTCGGACGAAGCGCTGAAACTGGATCTGGACTGCATCCGTCCCGGCCTTATCAACCGCAACGCCGACGGCCGCGTGTGGATGCTGCCGGTCTTTTCCCGCACGTACGGCATGCTTGTCAACAACGATTTGTTCCAAAAAGAGGGGCTGAACGTCCCGGCCACGTGGGACGAGCTGATGAGTGTGTGCGAAGCGCTGCGCGGCAAGGGGTATGACAGCCCCATGATGGGCTACAGCCAGCAATCGTCCAGCTGCTTTATGTACACCGTCGCCTACCCGCTGTTTACCGCCGCTCTTGCCGATGACCCGGCCGCGCTTGAAAAGGCCAATAAACTGGACCCCGCGGCGGGCGAATATATGCGCCCGGCCCTTGAAACGGTCGAGCGTCTGATCGAAAACAAGTGCATCGACATCGCAAAGTGCGACGCGATTGAGGATAACTATACCGAGGTCATTCTGCGCTTCTTTGAGGGCGACGTGCCGATGATGATCTGCGCCGGCGATACCGTTTCCGGCACCAAAAAGCGCGAAAGCCAGTCCGAAGCGTTCACCAATTCGCCGTTTGATTACACGTTCGTTCCGATCCCGCTGACGGATGAGGGCGGCTACTTTATCGACAGCCCGTCCGTGGAGTTTTCCGTCAATAAGGATTGCGAAAACCTTGATATGACGAACGAGTTTATGCGCTTTTTGATCACGAACGAAGAGCTCAACAAAATGGCGTCCGTCAAGCGTCTGGTAACCCCGACCGCCGATCTGTCGGCCGACCCGGTCTATGCCCCGTTTGCGCAGGTCCCGTCCGAGCGCATCATTTCCCCGGAAGTGCTGGGCGTGCTCGACCCGCTCACGGTCCAGATCCGCGTCGCGGCGTTCAAAGTCGGCAAAGGCGAACTCACCATCGACGAAGCGATCGCACAGTACGGCAGTTTTGAATAAGCCGAACATATTCTCTAAAACAAAAAGAGCATATCCGTTGGGGCGTGCAGATTAGGGATTTCATAGATTTTGAAAGGATCTTTTCCGCTGTAACTGCTTCAAAACGCGGGCCAAGGCGTCAGCCTTGGCCCGCGCTTTTCATTGTTACAACAAAAAATC
>JAEEGL015822036.1_pt1 | contig 12354 bp, 5 predicted proteins | sample 9134231 | NCBI WGS metagenome assembly JAEEGL01 (sample SAMN16246548, study PRJNA631951) | gut metagenome | biome: gut microbiome; feature: rumen; material: fiber-attached | host: Bos | place: Iran: Karaj | collected 2018-10 | reverse complement strand
TTAAATGGTGGACAAACTACTACATTTGGGACGGTGATGGTAGCATGAGTATATTCAGATCAGAAGTAGCTCCTAAAGGACTACAATTCAATATGAGCGATTTTGTTATAAGTGGAAAATACTCAACTATTTTAACTATCGTATCATATCCTAAATATGTATATCCTGGTTATTTAGCTAGTTTAACTAGTATGTCAGGAATTAAAGTTGTTGCTAAGCATATACCAATACCTTTTTCAAGTATTTCTAAGATGATTAATAAGCAAGTAGCTGATTTAAAAATTAGATATACTGAAGAAAAAGATTTAACTCTTAAAGAAAGAATTAGACAAGATTATGAATCATTAGAAGGATTCATAACTATGCTTGCTGCTAGTCAATCTAAAATATTTGATTATCAAATGCATATTATGATTACTGCTGATAGTCAAGAAGAATTAGAGTTAAAGAAAGTTAATGTTAAGAACTATTTAGATGCTATGGAAATGAAGGGTGTAGCTTTAAGATTTGAACAAGAAAAAGTTTTAAAATCTATAGTTCCAATATTCCCTAAACAAGATATTGAATCTAGAATTGGTACACCAATTCCATCTCCAAGTATAGCAGCAATGTATCCATATATATTTGATAGTATTAAGGATCCTGGTTTATCAACACTTCTTGGTGTGGATTTCTCAGGTGGAGTTATATTATTTAACCAATTCTTATATCAACAAAAGAAAGAAAATAATAGAAATAATGCTAATATGATTATACTTGGTACTTCAGGTTCAGGTAAATCTACAGCTGCTAAGTTATTACTTAGAGGACATATAAGAAATGGATATCAAATTGTTGCGATAGATCCTGAAAATGAATTCTATGAAATGGCTACTAATTATGGTGGAGAATCAATCGACCTTGGTAAAGGTGGAGAATATGGTATGATAAATCCACTTCAAATAGTAGTTGATGCTGATGAAGAAGAAATGGAACAAGGTTTAGGATATACAGTACTTACTAGAACTCTTCAATTCTTAAAAGGTTTCATGAGATATTATGATCCAACAATAGAAGAAGATGTTCTTACTATGTTTAGTGAAGTAGTTCAAGATACATATCGTAGATTTGGTATAGATTTTAATAGTAATTTTGCTAATTATACTGCTCAAGATTATCCAACATTTAGTGATGTATATGAAACTATTAAAGGAAGACTTTTATCTATGACTGATCAAACTCAAGAGAGAATGATTATGGAAAAACTTGAGTTAAAAGTTAGACCATTAACTCAAGAATTAAAATACTATTTTGATGGTAAAACTACAATAAATCCAGAAACTGATTTTATTGTATTTAACATAAAAGAATTAATGAATAGTGCTGATAGTATTAGAAATGCTTTATTCTTTAATATATTAAAATATGCTTGGGGTCTTACACTTGATAAAGATATCAATACATGTTTAATAGTAGATGAAGCACACGTATTATTATCAGGTTCAAATGAACTTGGTGCTGAATTCTTGGCACAAGTTCAAAGACGTGCTCGTAAATATAATACTGGTTCAATTATAATAACACAACAACCTAGTGATTTTGCTGCACCTAATGTTATAGTACATGGTAAAGCAATATTTGATAATGCTTCTTATTACTTAGTAATGGGACTTAAAAAACAAGCAGTAGATGATTTAGGTAAATTAATAGACCTAAATGAAAATGAAGCAGAAAGTATTAAACGTTATGCGCAAGGTGAAGCACTATTTGTATGTGGTAGTAGACGTATGCGTATTAATGTTATAGTTACTCCAGAAGAATTAGAATCATTTGGTTCTGGTGGAGGATTATAGAATTAACTGAAGTTAGGAGGTGACCAATGTGAACAATAACAATAACAACAGGGGTAGTGAATTAAAAAATAAAATAGCCGGTAAAGTTGCTGGTGCTGCTGTTGGTTCCGTTGGTGGTCCTCTTGCTGGTAAGGTTACAGAAAAAGCAATAGCTAAGAAGGGAAATCAGGATGTTTTAAGTAAAGCAGCTAGTAAAAAGGGTGATGAACAACCTGATTCTCAAGAAAAACAAACTGCTGAAAACGCTCTTAATAGTGTAGATGATGGTGGTAAAAAGAAAAAATCACCATTATCAGCACTTGGTAGTAAATTAGGATCTTTAGCTAAGCCTCAAGGAGGTTTAACCGATTCAAATGATGAAGAAGAAACAGAAGGATATGCGGATTATAGTAAAAAAGTATTCGCATTCTTTCGTAAGCATAAATTTAAAATTGCTGGTTCTTCTTTTTTAGTTTTACTAGCAATAATATTTGTTGTACTTATACCTATATTTGTTTTATCTTTAGGTGGGACAGTAATTGAATTTTTTGATAATCTTGGAGATTATATTCTTGGATTACATGATGCTTATGAAGAAAAACAAATGGTTAAGTATTATGAAAAATTAAAAGATGTAAAAGATAGACAGTATGAAAGAACTAAACACACTGTTTGTATAGATGAAAATTTAATAACAGCTACTTTAACAGTTGATTTAGATGTAAGAAATTATAAATACCAACATAATTCTGAAGAAGAAGAAATTGGTACAGATAAAGTAGGTACTGATGATAATTTATATGGTGATTTAGGTGAAAATCCACAATTTGGTAATGATGAATCGTCTAGTTTATTTAGTGATCCTACTGATGCTGATGAAAGTAGTGAATCTGAGTTTGATTCTGAAGATGATTTGGTATTAAGTGAAGGTGAAGGATTAATAGATTTGGATCCTGTTGATATAAGCGAATTAAATGAAACAGATAAAAGAAATTATAGAAAAATGCGTAAACAAATTCAAACACTTTCATATATGCAAATAAAGACTATACGATATGGTTATGATAAATCTCCAGAAATGGGTGGCTTGCTTGGAAGACAATGTCATCCTATTGATTACCCTGAAGAAAAAACAGATATAATTGTATCTGATGAAGAGTTGGAACAAAGATTTGATCCTAAAGGATTAAATTTTTGGGCTTATATGAATGTTAATGATGGATTTATAAGTAATGATGCTAATCAAGTATCTAAACATGATAAAAAGGCATTTGCTGCATTCTTTTCAAAGAAGGCAAAGGAAGAAACTAATTATGAATTCCATATATATAGTCCAAAATATCGTTGTAAAAATGAGGATGATGATCCAAATACTTGTGATCAAGTATGTGATAAAAAACTACCTGCTAATAGATATGAACTTAGTATTGGAGATTTAGCTACAAGAAAAGATTCTGTTTATTATTGGAATTTAGTAAATTCTTTCATACCAAACTATTATGATGAATATCTACCTAGTGATGGTGAAGAAAGAGAAGAAGCAATTATGAGAATTGCTGATGATATATATTTAGCTTATGAAGATTTAGGACCAGGTACAGCATGTATTCCACCACAAGATATTTTATGTCGTGATGATGAAGGTGCTGATTATTATACTGGTGATGGTAGTCAACCAGGTACTTCAACAAGTGAGTTTTTTACTAAGATAGCTCCAATTGCTATTGAAGAGATGTCTAGAACTGGTATTAATGCATCTGTTACAATGGCACAAGCAGCATTAGAAAGTAGTTGGGGTAAATCAGGTTTATCTCTTAAGTATTCAAACTATTATGGTATGACTTCCGGATGTATAAATAATGCAACATATCCACCTAGTAGTTATAAAGGTATAGTATTACACAAAGATGAGCAATTCAATAATTGTTCAGGTAATGCATATTGGGATGGTACAGTTGTAGCTATGTGTAATAAAGGTGGAGGAGATTGTCAGTGGTATAGAGTATATGATTCTTTTGCTAATTCTACCCGTGACCATTCAAGATTGTTAGTTCAATCATCACATTATTCTGGATGTAATTCATATAAGAATTCGAAAGATCAAATACAGTGTATAAAAAATGGTGGTTATGCAACTGATCCTAATTATGTATCTAAAGTTATGAATATGATCAATGATTATAATCTAACACAGTATGATATTGGTCAGTGGGATGGTGAGTATGTAGATCCATCAGATGTACAATATGGTGAACGAGTATGTCCTGATTCAGGATCTGGATCTCCTGTATTAGGAGATTGGGCAAATTGGAAACAATTTAATGAACCATGGGCATCTATGACAGTACATGGTACAAGTACTCAATTTAAAGGATTTGGATGTTATATTACGTCACTTGCTATTTTGATAGCTAGATCTGGTGCAAGTGTTAGTTTACCTAATTTTGATCCAGGAGTATTATTTAAATATTTAGATGGACAGGGTGTTATTGGTAAAGGTGGTTACTGTAATAGTATTGCCCCAGTTTCAAGTATTGTACCATTCAATATAATAGCTTATGGTGTAGCCTATAGTCCTGCAGCAATACAAGGTTATTTGAACCAAGGATATTATGTTCAAGTTAAACTACAAAGAGGAGATGCAACACACTTTGTTGCAGTTGACCATGTTCAAGGTAATACAGTATATATAAATGACCCTGGTTCTAGTAAACGTACAACTATAGCTGATTATAATGGTATTAAAACGCCTACAAGTATAAATGTATATAAGATAGGATAGGTGATAGGATGAATAAAAGATTAAAATTAGATAAAACTTCTAGAAGAATTATATATTTTCTTATCATCTATGCTATAGTCGTAGTTGCTGTATTTTCATTTATGTATTTTAATAAAAAAGGTAGTTTATATATAATAACATCAGATTATAAAATAAAATATATTGATGGAGATTGGCTTAATATCACATCAGTAGATGATTATAATATGCAAGAATGTAGTGTATATGATAATGATTCATATTTAGGAAAATATAAGTTATTATTATCTAATAAGTTCTATTTATATGATGAAAATGGAAAACCTATAACAGCTAGTGGTAATGTAATTGCTTATAGGGGAAGTATTAAAATGAGTGTTTTAAATACTGATTTATATATGGAAGCTTTAGATACTGATAATTCTTATATAAGGCAGGCACTTGATAAAGCTGATATAGAAAATGTTTCGGATTATGAAGTAAAACAAAAAACAGTTTTGGATGTAGACAATGATGGAATAGATGAAAAAATATATGTTGTTTCTAATGTTTTAGTAAGTGATCCAAATACTTTAGATGGATATAGAGATACTAAAGATAATACAATTTTTTCTATTTTGTTTATGGTTAAAGATGATAAAATTTATATTATAGATAGTAAAAAAGATCAAGAAGATTATAAATACTTTGAAATGTCACATGTTATTGATATAAAAGAAGATGGAAAAATAGAATTAATCTATTTAGATAAATATTTACAAACTGATTATAAGCAGTGCGTAAAGATATATGATTTGAATAAAGAGAAAACTATAAAAGATTTTTGTAAATAGTTTTATTGTGTTTTAGTAAAATAATGCTATAATATTTATAGTGTGTTGGGGTGATAACATGAAATTAAAATTTAAGGCAGAAGCACAGGATGTAGTTATATTTATTGTATTTGCTATATTCTTGTTATATGTAGTATGTTTAGGAGTACTTAATTTTCCTTCTTTAGCACAAACAGGACATTTTTATGGATTAAATCCATTTCCTGCATTTGCACCTAATAGATTAGCAGGTACTCTTGTTATGTATATATTATTCTTATCAGGAATATTTATGTCTGTATCATCTTATTTCTTTGAAAGAGAAAGTGGTGTAGGATTTGGTATTGGTTCTAAGAGTGATAAAGGATATAGTAGATGGGCTAAAGATAAAGAAATGATTAATCAAGAAAAAGTAGAGTTTATTAGTCAGTCTGATCCTGATGCTAAAGCTGCTGGAACTCCACTTCTTATGAAAAATGATAAGATTTTAGTTGATAATGGTGAGTACCATACATTGGTTATTGGTGCTACTGGTTCAGGTAAAACTCAAACTATTATATTCCCAACAGTTGAAATATTAGCAAAGAAAAAAGAATCAATGATTATAACAGACCCTAAAGGTGAAATCTATGAAAATACATCTAATATGTTACGTGATAAGGGTTATGATGTACAAGTACTTAATTTCCGTGATCCACAAGCAGGTAACTGTTGGAATCCAATGACTTTACCTTATAGGATGTATAAAGAAGGAAATCAAGATAAAGCAATAGAGTTACTTGATGACTTAGCTGCAAATATTCTTTATGAAGAAAAATCAGGTAATGCTGATCCATTCTGGGAAAAAACTTCAGCTGACTATTTTGCAGGTTTATCATTAGCTTTATTTGATGATGCTAAAGAAGAAGAAGTAAACTTAAATAGTATTAGTTTAATGACTACTGTTGGTGAAGATAAATTTGGTGGATCTACATATATGAAAGAATACTTTACTATGAAAGATCCTAGTAGTGCAGCTTATACTAATGCAAGTGGTACAATAATGGCACCTAATGAAACTAAGGGTTCTATTATTTCCGTATTTAAACAAAAGATTAAATTATTCGCAACACGTGAGAATTTATCTGAAATGCTTTCTCATAGTGATGTTAATTTGGATACTATAGGTGAAAAGCCTACAGCATTATTTATAGTAATACAAGATGAAAAGAAGACATATCATTCACTTGTTACAATACTATTAAAACAATGTTATGAAACATTGATTGCAACAGCTCAAAAGCATGGTGGTAGACTTCCTGTTAGAACTAACTTCTTACTTGATGAGTTTGCTAACATGCCACCTATGAAGGATATTACAACAATGATTACTGCTGCTCGTTCAAGATTGATTAGATTTACTATGATTATCCAAAACTTTGCACAGTTGGATCAAGTTTATGGTAAAGAAAATGCTGAAACTATTCGTGGTAACTGTGGTAACTTAATTTACTTAATAACTACCGAGTTAAAAGCATTAGAGGAAATTAGTAAGATGTGTGGTGAGGTTAAATCTAAGAAAGATGATAAAACAGCTTCAACACCACTTGTTACAGTTTCAGACTTACAAAAAATGAAGCAATTTGAAGTTATAATTATGCGTTTAAGATTAAATCCATTTAAGACTAAGTTTATTCCATATTTTAAGTGGAATATTAAACGTTATCCAATGGCTGAATATCCACAACGTGAAAAAGATGAAGTACATGTATTTGATTTAAGAGAATTTGTTAAAGAAGAGAAAAAGAAAAAACTAATGGAAGCAATGCAAAATGGAGAAGGATTACCTGGTGGTATGCCTGGTGGAATGATGGGTGGTGGACCATCACCAATGTTTGGTGGAGCACCTAGTCCTATGTTTTCTGGAATGGATTCAAGACCTAATCCTATGGCATCAGAGCCAAGTCCTAGACCATCTAATGGTGGATTAAATGTTGATGATTTAATTAAGAAGATAGATGCTAAGATAGCTGAAATAGAAGAAGAGGAAAAAAGACAACAGGAACTTGAAAAGAAAAAACCAGTTGAAGAAATCAAACCTGCTGTTATTAAAGAAGAAATACCTGAAATTGATGATAAAATTCCTGAAGTTAAGGAAGAATTACTACCAATTGAAGAAAAGATTGAGGAAAGAAAAATTGAAGAAAAACCAATTATTCATGAAGATAAAATACCACCTAAAGATGATATTAGTGATGATCAATTCTTTGATGATTTCTTTGATGATTAAAAAGAACAAATGTGTTCTTTTTTTTCTTGAGTTTTTATGCAAAAAATGGTACTATTATAATAGAGTAGTGTATATAAAATGTGAAGTAGAAAGTGGTGTATACGATGAATTATGATGATTTATATATTTCTATTAATAATATTGTTCAAGCAGTTGATAGTAGAATTAGTTTAACTGACTCTAAACTATCTACAAATGCTATAAAAAAAGCTATTAATAGTCATAAAACTAAAGATATTAAAGCAGCTTTACAAGAGGCTAAAGCTATTTCAAAAGCTAGTTTATCTGATTCAAGTGATAAACTTGTTCAAGAATTAAACAAACTATTAGTTTTAGCAGCTAAAGATGAAGCTTATAATAATTCTTCACAAGGAAAACTTGCAGCCACTATAACTAAAGATTTAGATACTATTGAAGCAATTAATTCTTTAGTTGAAGATTCACAAAAAATTGATATTTCTGCTATAAGAGAAGCTCTTAAGACTGAAAACATTGATGATATAGATGCAGCTATTAACGAAGCAAGTAATATGAATAATTATGCTTATAGTGATAGGCTTATTGAAAATCTTAATAGTTATAAAGAATCTATAGTTAACAAAGATAATGAAACTGAAGAAGTAAAACAAAAAGAAGAAGAACGTAGAAATAATCTCGATAAGTCATTGGAAGAAAGATTAAATAATATTGATATATCTGTTAAGAATGGTGAAAACTTATTTAATACAGATAAGGCAAGAAAAGCTTTAGAAACACATAATCCTAAGGATATAGTTGCAGCCATAAATGAAATAGAGTCAAAGACTGATAATTTTACTATTAAGTATGCATATGACCTTTTGATGGATGAATTAGAAGAATATGCTGGGGTTAGAGATCTTGAACAATATAAAACTATGGTTCAAGAAGAAAAAGAAAAAGCTGATAGACTAAAGGCTAGTAAAGCTGAAGTTAAGGAAAGAAGAAAAAAACTAAATGAAGCTTTAAATGAACAGTTAAATAGATTAAATGTTTATGATGAGAATTTTAATAATATAGCTGATATTAAACCAGCAAAAAGATTTTTAAAGGATCATAAGATAGAAGATTTAGTAGAAGCAATTAAAATTGCTGAACCTATAAAGGATAGAATTTCTCCAATATATGATATACTTTATGATATGTCTAAGGAGTATACTGGTATTGATTATAAAAATATGGTAACTTTAAGTACAGATAATCAACAAAGTATTAATCCAAATCCACAACCAGAACCAGATCAACAAAATAATCAAACAGTTAGTGGTCCACAACAAAATCCACAACCTCAAAATACTAATCCACAGCAAGCACCAGTTCCACCACAAAATACTAACTCTAATAATAATGTTCCTAATGTTAATCAAAATAGACCTTTAGCAAATGCTAAACAAGAACATAAAGAGCCTGTAGGAATTTATAAAGATATTATAGATCCAAGTGCAGTACAAAATAAAAATCAGTATTATGTAGATGCAATTAATGAACTACATGAAGTCTTTAAAACAATGTCTATTGATGATAAGCAAAAATTTAGTAATGATATTGAAAATATAAGAAATATAGCTAAACAAATGTCTGACGATGCTCTTCTTTCTTCAGGTACACCTGAAGAAGTTGCTGCAGCAGTTAAAGTAGCTAATGATATAAATGATAGAATTAATGAGGTATGCGATGTATTAAAAGCTGTAAGAGATGCATTTGATGGTTATATAAGTGTTGGAAGATTTGATTTATTAATAGATCGTGCTATTAATAGTGGAATGTATCCAAAAGAATTTATAGCAGAATTAAAGAAAGCTAGAGACTGTAAGGTTGTAATAGAAAATCAAGAACACAAAAAGACTGTTGATAATATTATGGCTAAATCAGGTGGTGAAGGTAGCACTCCTGAATATAATAATGCATTATCAGCAATGCGTAATTTATTTACAACTTTCTCAAGTGAAAACTTTTCTTCAGCATTGTCAATGATTTCTCTTGTTTCAAATGAGTATGAAAGAAGACATCTTGAAGATATTTATGATACAGCTAAGTTTATTAAAGATGAATATAGAAAAATGAATGAGAAAAGTGGTTATGTAGGGCAAATAACTCCTACTGCTATAGAACAGCTTATTGAACACCTACGTGATACAATACCAGAGGATCAATTAGATGGTATTCTTGATCGAATTAATGAGATTAAAGGTTGTACAGAAACTATTCGAAATGAAGGTAAAGAAAGAATCCAAAAAGAATTAGAAGAAGCTGATAGAATTTTTACTGATGAATCAAGAATAGACTCTAAACATAGTTATATGAATGCTAGCAATGCTAAAAATACAGGTTATCTAAATAATAATAGTGTAGTTAATAAACCTTCTATTGATACTATTAAGAGATTTAAAGAAGCTTCTGCTGGTTTAAAAGATAAAGCTAGTGCTAAGCGTAATGATTTAATTGCTTCTAGATATTTGATTAATCATGCATCAGATTATGGTATTACTAAAGAAGAAATGAAACAATTAATCAAAGAAGATAATGAAGCTAAAAAAGAAGCAAAACGTTCATCTAGACAGAATAACGAGCCTTTAAAGGATAGAATTGCTAATAGTATTAGTAAAAGGATTGCTAAGCATGATGATAGAATAGATGCAATACGTAATGATCAACGTTCAATAGCTGATGCATTAGTTATGGATATGGAACGTGGTGTACGTGATGGTAATGGAAATATTATTGATTACACTAATAAATATGATGATAGTATGAGTAGAAAACGTGCTTATACAACTATTGGATTAATTGCTACTATATCAACACTTGCTGCTATTCAATTATTAGTACTTGCAATATTATATCGTTTTTAAAAGAACTTTTTAGTTCTTTTTTTCTTTTTTATGTTATAATATGCTAAAGAAATGAGTGGTTATATGAAAAAGGAATTATTAGCACCTGCTGGTTCATTTGAAACATTAAAACAGGCAATACATAATGGGACTGATGCAGTTTACTTAGCAGGTAAGAATTATGGAGCTAGAAAATTTGCTAATAACTTTGATGAAGAAGAAATGATTCAAGCTATTAAATACTGCCATTTATATGGAGTTAAAATCTATGTAACAGTTAATACTTTAATTTATGATAATGAAGTAGATGGTTTTATTAATTATATTAGATTCTTACATGAAAATGGTGTAGATGCTGTTATCATGCAAGATTTAGGTATGATTAGTTTAGTTCGTAAAGTTTTTCCTAATTTAGATATTCATGTATCTACTCAAGCTCATACTCATAATATAGAACAGATTAAACATTTAGAAAAACTGGGTGTAACTAGAGTAGTTATTGCTCGTGAGACTAGTCTAGATGATATTAAAAAATTAGATACTAATTTAGAAATAGAAGCATTTATTCATGGTGCTTTATGTGTATGTTATTCAGGACAATGTTTATTTAGTAGTATGCTACTTAATAGAAGTGGTAATCGTGGAGAATGTGCTGGTATTTGTAGACTTCCATTTAAATTACTTGAAAATGATAAAGAAGTTAAAACTGAAGGAGAATATCTTTTAAGTCCAAAAGAATTAAATACTACTAGTCATATAGAAGAATTAATGAAAAGTAATATAACTTCTTTTAAAATTGAAGGTAGAATGAAAAATCCTACTACTATTGGTTTTATTGTTAGGATGTATAGAAATTTAATAGATCATTATGAAAAAGGTGAAGAGGTTAAACTAACCGAAGAGGAAGAAAAAAACTTACTCACACTATTCAATAGAGAATATACAAGTGGTTATCTATTCAATGAAAGTGGTAAATCCTTAATGAATATTAAATCACCAAATCATATTGGTGTTGAAATAGGAAAAGTAGTAGATGTTAATAAGGATAAGATTAAAATTAAATTATCAGATGATTTAAATCAAGAAGATGGTATTAGATTTATGGAATCAGGTCTTGGTATGATAGCTAATTTTATTTATGATGAAAAGGATAGATTAATTAGTGGTGCTAAGAGTGGAGATATTATTTATTTAGATAATAAGATTGATTTAAGAACACTTGATACTTTGAATAAAACTACTAGTTCTACGCTAATTAGAAAATTAGAAAACTATAATGAAAAGAAAATATCTATTGATATTAAAGCTAGTGTTAAAGGAAATAGTTTTTCTTTATAACTTTATGATGGAGTAAATACTGTCAAGGTTAGTGATAATATAGTAGAACAAGCATTAAATACTGGTACTAGTGTTTCACGTATAGAAGAACAGTTATTAAAACTTGGTAATACTTCATTTATTTGTAATAATATTGATATAGATATTAAGGATAATATATTTATTCCTATATCTAAATTAAATGAGTTAAGAAGACAAGCAGTAGAGCAATTAATTAGTATAAGAGAAAATACTAAGAAAGAAGTTATTATTAATGAGATAGAGCCTTTATCTAAAGAAGATGATGATATTAAAGAATTAAATGTATTAGTTAGAAATGAATCTCAATTAAAGGCTTGTTTAGATAATAATATTGATAATATATATATAACTGATTCTATACTTTATGATAAATATAAAGAATATGATAATATCTATTTAAGAATAGATAGAGTAAATAATAGATATAAAGATTTAAATAATAGTAAATTATTAATAGGAGAAACTGGTTCTATTAATAAGTATTCTTCTAATA
>JAEEGL014884050.1_pt1 | contig 12354 bp, 8 predicted proteins | sample 9134231 | NCBI WGS metagenome assembly JAEEGL01 (sample SAMN16246548, study PRJNA631951) | gut metagenome | biome: gut microbiome; feature: rumen; material: fiber-attached | host: Bos | place: Iran: Karaj | collected 2018-10 | reverse complement strand
ATTCAATAATCTTCTTTATCTTCTGTTTCTTTTTCTTCTATTGCAGGGCAACGAGAGATTTATAAAAAATAAATTACAGAAACTTCTCTATTTTATTTTTTCATCAAGTAAATAAAAATATTTATTATTTGTTGTAAAACTATTTTGATTTTCTTCCATTAATTTTAATAAAATTAAATAATATTTATTTATATTTAAATGAAAAAAATATTGATTATTTTATGAAATGATAAAATTTAGACTATTTGTTAATACATTAATGTATTAAAATTAATGTGATTATTGTTAAACTAGGATATAATAGAACTCCTCTGGATATTTTTAAATAAAAATTAAGAAAGATTGACTAAAAAAATTTTTTTTGGGGGGGAGGACAAATGGAGGGGAAGATAATGAGAACTACGGTATTAAAAAAATCTATGGTTTTTTGATTGCTTTTTTTAATTTATTTTAAACTTTTAAATTTACTTGAAGATTTAAGTAAATTAAGTTGATGAACCTTTATTTAATATTTTCATAAGATTGTTTTCCATTTTTAAAATTTAATTTCAAATACTTCTTGATAATTGCGGATAAATTAATGAAATTAATCAAGAAATTTCTTTAGAGGAAATAATTAATGATATAGAATTGCAGATCAGAAGATATAATATACTGATAAAAAAAGAATTAGAGATAGAAGAAGAAGAAAAGGAAACACAATTTTAAATGTTTTGTAATTTAAATTCAAAATTATATATACCTTCATATAAATTACTTCTTCCTTTTTCAGAACTAGCATTTAATAATTAAATTTTAGTAACAGTGAAAGTTTAGTTACTCCTATTTGAATACATTCAACTTTTATAGATCCTTTTTAAACGATATAAACAGTAAATCAATATTTTCCGAATTAATGAAAAATCATGAATTCTAAATATATTTTTTTATATAATATAAAATCTAGATACAAAAAGATTATGAGAAACATGTTCAACATATAATTTATTTCCATTTCCTAATTCATCTTGAAAATTTTATCCTAATAAAGCATTAGAAGACTTTAATATTTGACTGAAATGTGTAAACCTGATATAACCAAAGTTGGTATTAATTTCAATCTTTCTAAAAGATTTTGAATTTAATATATTTTGCTTTAAGAATCTTAAATCATATTCTTCTATTCTATCCAAATTTCCCTTCAATTTAGTCATAACTTTTAAATTATTAAAGTTAATGAATGATGATAAAAAATATGTGTACTTTGAATTTTACATTTTTTCTCTAATTGTTATTTTACAATAAATATAGATAAATTTTTTTTTATTTATTTATAAAGTAAATTAATAAGATTTAGATTTTTTTTAAAATTAAAATATGAAATCAAAAATTAATATATACTAAAATATTTGTAAATAAAATTTTATAAAATTCTTAAATGACATATTAAATAGTATTTTAATTATTTATAAATTAAAAAATAATATTTTTAAAAACATAATAATTAAATTTAAATTAAACTTTACAAAATTTATTTATTTTCTTAATCAGAACTGTAACAAAATTATATGCTTTACTAAATCATAATATAACTTATTTTTTTATATTTAATTAACTTAAATCATGAGAATTAGATAAAAGAAAATATGCTGCAGTTGCATAATTAAATTCATTATTTATTAAAAATTTTTGTATATCATCTCTTTTATAACCAAAATTTTCCATTGATTTCAAAATATTTTCATCTATTGTACTTGAGTCTGTTAAAGAAGAAATATTTCTTTTTGAATCTTTTTTTGAAAAATTTTTATCTTCGAAATTATTATTATTAATTTTTTCAAATTCTTCACTTTTATTTTCATTTTCAACTTCTAAATTACTATTATTTTCATTTTGATTGTTTATTTCTTTGTTTTTTGAACTATTAAATTTAATTAAAATACCATGATCAATTTCACCATTATTATTTAATTCATATTGTCTATTTAAAACTTTTGTATTTTCACTAAATAAAAATACATCATTTCTAACACATAAATTATTATTATTTTCTAATTTTTCCCTTTCTTCATTATTTTCTATTGTAGAATTAAAAGGAGCTAAAATTACACTTTTAGTACATATATCTTTATTAATTTCATCATTAATTGTATATAAATTTTTCAAAGTAAAGTTTTCCAATATTTCATTTTTTTCACAAATCCTATAATTAATATTTTCTTTAGACAAAAGTACAATTTCAGCTTTAGTAAATAATTTAATTTTTCCTTCATCATAATTATTATTTAAATTTCCTTCATTACAATTTTTATTATCTAAAATATGATTATCATTTATCCAAGGATGTTTAAAAATCCCATCAATATCAATTCTTTTCTTAGGATCAACTTCTAATAATTTATCGATTAAATCTTGAGCATTAGAGCTAATACCATTAATTTTTTTATAATTACCTTTTAAAATCAATTTATGTAAATCTGATAATTGATTTGCTTTAAAAGGGACAGTCCCACTTAACATAGCATATAAGACAACACCAGAAGACCAAATATCAACTGGAGGACCTTCATAACCAAAATTCTTTAAAATTTCTGGTGCTATATAAGCTGGAGTTCCACATTTATCTTTTAATTTATCTCCTTTAATATATTGTTTTCCTACTCCAAAATCACATAATTTTATATTGTTATTTAAATCTATTAATATATTATCTAATTTTATATCTCTATGTATTATGTTTTTTGAATGAATATATTTTATTGATGTTATTAATTGTTTAAATATAAATTTTGCTATTTTTTCATTTAATTTTGTTCTTTTTTTTACAAAATTTAATAAATCACCTCCACTTATATTTTCCATTATTATTAATATGTAATTTGGAGTTTCTAAAGTTTCCAATATTTTTACTATGGAATTATGATGAAGGCTTTTCATTAAATTTATTTCATGATATATTTTTAATTTTGAATTTTCATCTTTTAATTTTTCTTTATTAAAAGATTTTATTGCTACTATTTTCCCTGTTAGTATATGAAGTCCTAAATTCACTTTTCCAAAAGCACCTCTTCCTATTAATCTTCCAAATTTATAAAATGATAATTTTGTTTTTGGATAATAATTATATTTCTTATAATAATTTTTTATATATTTAGATAAATTTTCTGATAATGTCTTATAATACTTTCCACTTTGAAGTAATTCATTTTTTTCTTTTTCTTTTATTTCAATTTCTTCTATTTCTATATTTAAAGAAAAATCTTTTAATTTATTGTTATCTAAATTTTCTGGATTTGAATGGAAATTATTTTTATGTTTTTTCTTTTTTTTTTCTTCTTCTATAAAAATAGATTTTGTTTTTTTATTTGGAAAGTTATTAGAATTAAAAATATTTTGATTAATCATTAAAACTTTCTTAGTATTAATTTTTGCTCTTTTTGGTAATAAATTTAAATTTTTGTTTTCTTCATCATTACTCTTTAAATGACTAATTGAATCTTTATGAGAAATATTTTTACTAATACCATGACTTGAAGGTTTACTATTAAATATTTTTTTATTAATATCTAAATTTAAATTTTCTTTTGAAGAAACTGAAAAATTTCCTTTTTGAATACCAGAAGAAGAAGTTTTAACTAAATATTTTGAAATTAATAAATTTTCATTTCTAAAATTATTATGATTATTATTTGAAGAAATATTTTTCTTTTTATTTTTTATAGTTTTATTTTTTTGAGTAAAAGATTTCTTTTTTGAATTTGATGAAGAATTTTCATTTTGTGTTTTTATATTTATATTATTTGAAGAAGATGAGAGAAGATTTTTTTTAAATTGACCATTTCTATTTGATTTTAAATTACTAACACTTTGACTTGTGAAAAAATCATCTATTTTATTATTTCTTAAATAATTTTTTGAATTTAAATTTGAATTTGTATTTTTATTATGAGTTAAGTTAGTTAAAATAGAATTTTTTTTTCCTTGAATTAAAGGATTATTACTTGCTTTTTTATCATTTGATATTCTTCTTGAATTTTTATTAGTTACAGGTTGAGTGATGCTAGTTTTTTTTTTATTATCTTCTAATTCTTTTTTATGATTAAATTTTTTATTTTTTTCTTTTTTATAAATATGATTATTAATATTATTCTTAATGTCTCTTATTAAATTTTTATTATCTAAATTATTACTTTTTTTTTTATTATTTTGATGAACTATAACAGAACCTGTTAAAGTTAAAGGTCTTGAATTATTATTATTTGCTCCAATATAATGATTTAAATAAGAAATTGATGAAAATGAAGTAATTTTTTGTTTACTATCTTCAACTATTGGAGAATTAATAGAATTATTTATTAAAATTGCTTTCTGATAATTTATATTAGTAGGAAGAATTTTAATTTTATTTTTCTTTGTTCGATTAAATAAATTTAGATCATTTGAATAACGGTTATTTGCACTTAAATTATGAAATAAGTTTGAATAATTTAATAAATTTGCTCTTTTTATGTTTGAAGATTCTAATTTTTTTTTTAATATTTTTTGCTTCATATATTCTTCATTTACATTTAAAAAATCTTTTTCTAAATTATCAATTTCATTTATTTTATTTTTAGTTTTTAAAGGTTCATTTTTTATATTTTTTACTTCTTGCTTTAAAATAGTTTTTTCTGGAGAAGTTTTTTGAGTTTTAAATTTAAAATTTGAAGTATTTTTATATGACTTTTTATTTATATTTGAATCATTCATTGCTAAGGAGAATGAAATTAATTTTGATTTTATTTTGGATTTATTTGAAGAAACAAATAGATCTGATTGAATATGTTCATTATCCATTTTTTTATTTAATTTATTATTTTTAATTTAATTTAATTTTAACTTATTTTTTTTTTTTTTAAATTTTTTGTTTTACATTTTAAAATATTTTTTATTTAATATGAATATTATTTTTTATAAATAAATAATAATGTTTTAATTAATTTTTTTTGAAAAAAACGTTTAATTCATAATGTATTTTCAATAAAAAAAAAATTATTAAAAATATGTCAAAAACCAAGAGCCATTTAAGTAAAAATTAAATAATTAACTAATTTATCAAAAAATTAAAGATGATAAATAATACATCATCAATCCCTGAAGAATATTTCATATATCAAACAAATTTAAATAACTTATCAACCAATACAACTGTATCCTATCAAAATCAATTATCTCAAAAATTAAAAGGAGATAAGATTTTTTCATTATTTCAAACCACAAAAAAAGCTCAAAAAATATATTCACAAAATAAAAAGCAAGTTTTTGAGACAAATTTTCCTCAAATTAAAACTAAAAAAGAAGAAAATCAATTTAAATCTAATTATTTAGATTTATTAATTTCATCTTTAGATTCTAAATTAGAAAAAGGAGAAATAACATTAGATTATTTATATTCAAAAACAATTAAATATGATTTTGATTTTACTTTGTTTGAGAATGATAATTACTCAAAAAAATGTGAAAACAAAACTTGTGCTATTATAGCAGATGATCCTTTAAAAATTTTTCAATCAAAATTTTATTCTTCTTCTTCTTATAAATCTCAAACTTTGAATTTATGTGAAAAATGTTATGAAGCATATAAAAAGGGAAATTATTGTTATTATTGTAATATAATTTATAGAGATTTTGATTTTAATACTTCATATTATGATAAAAAAAAATGGATTCAATGTGATTATTGTTTGAGATGGGAACATATGCAATGTGAAGAAAAGAAAGGAAAATATTATAATGTTGAACAACTTGCTTTAAATCCTAATTTTAAATATATGTGTCCTTTTTGTAGAAAGGATAATGATAAAATTATTAAAGAACTAAGTAAAAAGAAAAAAAAAAAAGTATTATGTAAAAAACGATATAAAGATAAATCTAATAATATTTCTACTTGTGAAGATAATAATTAAATATTTTTTTGAATGATAAATTGTTATTTTGAATATATATGGATTAAAGTAAGGAAATTAAATTTTATTTGTAATTAATTTTAATAAACATTATAAAATAAATATTATAATTTATTTATAATAAATTATAAACTTATGAAAGAAAAAAATACAATAAAAATAAAAAAAAAACCTTTTGAGCCAAATAGTTTTGAGAAAAAACAAATTAAAAAGCCTTTACTTTTAATTAATATTGTATTCCCAGAAGAAAAAAATATGATTTCATTTAATAAACAATTTTCTTTAAAAACACCAACTGTTAATAATAATAGAAATTTTTTTAATCAAAATAGTATGAATTTAGTTTTTAATGAGAATATTTCATATTCTTTAACAAAAAGTAATGAATTTCCAAGTAAAAATAATAAAATAAGTAATGTTTTTTTATCAGGTAATACTAATGAGAAAAAATATGAAATCAAATTTTCAAAAGAAAGATTAGAAAATAAACAAAAAATTATTAAAAATAATAATAAAATAAGTAATTTCAAAGGAAATATTCAATACAGAAATCTTAAACATCCAATTAATGTTGTTAATTTACATATGAATCCAAAAAACAATCCAATAAAAGATAAAAATAATATTTTTTCAAATTTAATGCCTACATCTAATATTCATGCTTTTCCAAAATTAACAAAATTAGAGATTAATAAACAGAATAAAAATTATAGTCTTTATGGAATGGATATTAATAAAATAAAACATCAATTAGAAATGGACAATAAAAAAGATATTATTACAAAGAAAATTCAATCAAATAATTTCCTTCCTAGAATAAAGTTAAAACCTCTTGATAAAATTGATAGTAATAATATATCAAATAAAATAATTAATAATGAAAATAATAAAGTTAATTCCCAAAAATATTTAATTAATATTAATAATAAAAAAATGAATTCTTCATCAGAACAAAACATGGACAAAGAAAATAAAAATCCAATAACAGAAAATGTAAAAAATGAAGAAAAAGAAGAAGTTAAAGAAATAGAAGAAAAAAAAGAGAATAAAAAAGATATAAATGACACTATAAATAATAATGAAAATATAAATAAAACTGAAATTAAAGAACTTGAGAAAAATCAAAATGAAATTTCAGAAAAAAAAGAATCAAAACAAGAAAATATTAATATAATGTCATTTGTGAATGATTTATTTTCTCAAACAATTCCATCAAAAAAAAACGCATCAAGTATAAATTTAACAAATGTAAAATCAAAAGAAGTAGAAGAAGATATATTACAAGTAAAAAAATCAAGTGATGATTTAGATTTAATATCATTTTTAAAGAATCCAAATGGAACAATTAAAAATTATTTTTGTTTAACAGAGGCAGGAAAAAATGAAGAAGGACCAAAAATAAACCAAGATTCTATATTAGAAGTAGTAAATATAAATAATAATAATAACTTTTGTATTTTTGGAGTTTTTGATGGACATGGAAATCATGGTCATTTAATTAGTAGATTTATAGTAAATACAATGAAAAATAGAATATTGACAGATGAAAAATTAAAAGAATTATCAAAAAATACAGTTGAGACTTATTCATATTTAAAAGAAAATAATTATCAATTTATAAGAGATTTAATTAAAAAATCAGAGAATTTACTTTTTGAAAATTATGAAGAAGAGTCAAAATATAGTGGAACAACATGTAATTTAATTATTATTATAGGTAAAAAATTAATATGTGCAAATATAGGAGATTCAAGAGCAATTATGATAAAAAATCATAAAACTGTAATTGAACTTTCTTCAGATCAAAAACCAGATAATCCAAATGAAAAAGAAAGAATTGAATCTAAAGGAGGAGAAATAAGACAATTAATAGAAAATAATGAACCCATTGGTCCAATGAGAGTTTTTAAAAAAAATGAAGATTATCCTGGTATTGCAATGGCCAGATCTATTGGAGATAAATTAGCTGATATTATTGGAGTTATTAGTGATCCTGAAATTAAAGAATTTGATATTGATTTAAATTGCAAATATGTTTTTGCTGGAAGTGATGGAATTTTTGAGTTTTTAACTAATGAAAAAATTGCTCATATTATAAATAAATATTATAAAAAAAATGAGCCTAAAGAATGCTGTAATACTATTGTTAAAAAAAGTATAGAATTATGGAGCAAATATGATACTGTTATTGATGATAATTCTATTATTCTAATTTTCTTTAATCAGTGAAATTTAAATCTTTTATTATTTAAATTTATTCTTTCATAAATGTGTTTAATTTGAAAATTAAAGTGTATGAAATGAATATAAATATTTGATCTTCTCATTTGGTAATTAAAATATGATAAAACCATAAAAAATTTATTTTAATTAATTATAAAAAATAAAACATTTTAAATAAAAACAAAAAAAAAAATAATAATATAAAACTTATAATAGAGAAATAAATGGGAACAGCACCTTTAGGAAATGACAAAGCTCAAATAAACTTTGATAAAAAGGAGTTAAAAATTTTATATAAAAATTTTATATCAATGGATGCGAATAAAAACGGTTTAATAGAGCCAGATGAATTTTTTGATGTTCCAGAATTAAAAGATAATCCAATAGTACAAAGAATAATTCATGTTTTTGATAAAAATGGAGATGGAAAAATAAGTTTTTATGAATTTGTTTGGGGCTTAAGTGCTTTAACAAGTGATGCAAAATTAGAAGAAAAACAAAAAATTGCTTTTCAAATATATGATATGAATAATGATGGTTATTTATCTAATGGTGATTTATTTCATTGTTTAAAAATGCTTGTTGGTGATAATTTAACTGATATTCAAATACAACAATTAAGTGATAGAACTTTAATTGCTGCTGATAAAGATTTAGATGGAAAAATTTCTTATGAAGAATTTTGTAATTTTACTAAAGATATTAAAATTCAAGATTTGTTTTCTGTTGATATGTTTGGTAATGCTACTGAAACTCTTAATTTTGAACAAAAATAAATTTTTTTAGGGTTTAATTTATATTTTTTTTTAGATTGGTTGTTTAAAAAACAATTTTTTAGATTTTTATAATTTGTTTTTTATTTTTTAAAATTTTATTGCAAATTTTAAATTATTTCTAATTAATTTAATTAAGATATATTCATTGATTTAACCATTATATTTTAAAAATATAAATTTTTTTCTTTTTTTTGTTTAATAAAAATTAAGATTAAAATAATTTTTTATAAAGATAATAGATAGATTTAATAAAAAAATTTACAAATTGTTTCAAAAAATAATGTTATATATATAGATTTATGATAATAATAAAAAATATTTTTTCAACAAATTTTTCAAACATTTAAAATTATAAAAAAACTCTATCTAAAAATATATCTTTTAATATATAACAAAATGACACAAAACAGTATTAACAAATTAATTAGATATTTATACAAATATATTTCATTTTAAATCAAAATCTAAAATTACTATAACAAAAAAATACATTCATAAAAAATATTAAAACTATAAAAGCATGATATACATAAAAAATATTAAGAAAAATAATTTATTTATTTTTCTTGATACAACAAACTTAAAATTGTTAAATTATTTTCATAAATAATACTTTCAGAATTTTGGTTAAATCCCAAATTCTTATCTGATTCTTTTGAATTTTTAGGTGATTCTGCATCAGTATCATCAAATTCTAAATTAGTTGGATTTACAAATTCTTTTTCATAATTTTGAAAATCAGAAAATATTTTTTCTGAAAAATTTTTAATCACTTTCGGAGGACATTTTTTTTTTTTATTTTTTTTTACAGTACCATTCAAATTGAATGGAAGAACTTTAAATTCTGGAATTAAAAATCTATTTTATTAAAAATTAAATTATATATCATTTACTTTTGTTGTGGTGCCTTTAAAATTGAATTATCAAAATCTTTTTCTAAGATTGACATTTTAATGTATTATAATATATAATTTAATAAATTTTTAATGATGCATTTTATATTTAATTTATGGTATAATTATTTAATAAATTACTTCAATTATTTCAGAAGTTCCTTTAATATTTTTATCTAAAAGATTTAAACATTCTTGCTGTTTTAAAATTTCTTCTAATATACTTTCACCTTTTATACCAAACATTTCAAGCATTAATTTATTAACCTGAGATTCTAATAAATCTATTTGATTTTTTTCAAGATAATATTTAAATTGACTTTTTTGTAAATCAGGATAACAAATTAAAGTTGATAAATTTTTTAAATTTGTTAAGAATTCTTTTCCTTTATCATTATATAAATAAATTTGAAAAGATTCGTTAAAATAGTCTTTATCTAAATTATTTAAAATGTCAAAAGCTTTCAAATAATCATTTTCAGATTTTAAAGCATTTAAATATTTAATTGTAATTATTATAACATAAATTTTCTTATAACTTGAATTATTTGAAAAATCAGAAAAATTATTAGTGAAAAGATCAAGTACATTATCATAATCATTTTTCATAAAAGCATTTTTGATTTTTTCTCTATTAATCAAAAAAGTATTTAATTTATCTTTATTAACCTCAGAATTATTTTTCAAAATAATGTTTAAAATATTATCAGAAATTTTATTAGTTTCATCAATTTCCATTTTGTCTTCTTTTTTTTCATGACTTTCGTTGTCTAAAATATTAACAGTTTCTAAATAACTATTATTAACTAAATAATCTTTAACTATAAAATCTAAATCTAAAATTTGGCTTTCTTCATTATATAATTCTTTAATTTTATTCTTTTGATAATCATAATATAAACCTTCAATATCAAACAAAAAGAATTTTTTTCCAAAATTAACTTTAACACATTCATTTAAACTATGTAAAGAAATAGTAGGATAATAAATAATATTACAATTAACTTTATTAAAAGCATAATCAATAAATTTACCATTATGAGTATAAAAAATAGATTTTTTTGAAAAAAAAAGTCCACAACCAATAATATCTCCTTTATTCCATTTAGGTCCAAAAGTATCTTTAATATCTTCATGATATTTTTTTCCATTTCCATTATAACCAAAAGAATTAGTCATTAAACCACATTGTTTATTTTTAACAACTTCTTTATCTGCGAAACCTAAAGTAATATCACATTTATTTCCATCATTTAAAATTTCTATTTCATAATAAAATATTGGATCTTCTATATTAATTGGTTTATCTGATTGAACTGTTGCATAATCTATTAAATTATATCCTTTACCACAATATTGAATTGTTAATTCATCTTTCATAAATTTTATGTTTGATTGATTTGAAAATTTAATTATATAATCTGGATTTTTAAAATTTTTCTTTATTGGAATATTAAATAAATTATATGGTATTATTGGAGATTCTTTTATTATTTCTTCATATTCTTCTTCGTCTTCTTTTTCTTTTTCTTTTTTTTCTTTATTTTTTTTTGAATCTTCTTCTTCTTTTTTTACTGCTTCTGATGATGGATTTGAACTTGTATTTATTTCATTACTCATTTTTATATATATTTTTATTTTATTTTTTTTTTTTACTTTTAGATTGAAATATTATTTTGATTTTTTTAAATATAATTATATGAATAAATTATTTATAATTTATTTTAGAATTTTTTTTTAATATTTTTTTTTGAATTATTGAAATAAAGAATCAATTTCTATTTTTTGCTCAACAATAATTATATTATTATCTTTATCATCTTTTGTATTTTTATTATCAGAAGATTTATTAAATAAAAGATCAGGATTAATACTTTCTTCTTTTTTAATAATTTTCTTTTCTTCAGATTCCTTAATTTTATCATCATCATTTATTTTTTCAATAAAATCATCTTTATTAAATAACTCATCTAAATTTTTATTATCATACATTTCTTCCAAAATTTCATCATCATTTTCTTCTTCATTTTCATAATTATTATTAAAATTTTCATCTTCATAACACATTAATTCAGGAATCCATCCTTTTCCAGGTTGATATTCTAAATTTTCATTATAATATCCTCCATGCTTATCATAACCTTCATTATTAAAATAAACTCCATCTGGATCCCAGAAACTTCCATTTGGAGTTATATAAAAATTATTATTGTCATAATATCCACCTTTACATTCTTTGAATGGTTTATCTATAAATTCTTTTTTTTCCATTTATATATTATTTTTTATTTTATTTTTTTTTGATTGTTTAATTATTTTGTTTATTTTTATTGCAATTTTTTTTGAAGCAATGACCTAAACAATAATTTTTAAATTTAATCTTTTTTATATTATTTCTTAATATTCTTTTTTTGAAAATATCTGAAGAAATAATTATAAAATATTAATTGATGTTTTGCTTAAATATTTTTCTATTTTCTTAAAAAAAGGTTTAACAATCTATAATTTTATAATATTAATCTATAATTTTTTTAAATT
>JAEEGL013406324.1_pt1 | contig 12354 bp, 8 predicted proteins | sample 9134231 | NCBI WGS metagenome assembly JAEEGL01 (sample SAMN16246548, study PRJNA631951) | gut metagenome | biome: gut microbiome; feature: rumen; material: fiber-attached | host: Bos | place: Iran: Karaj | collected 2018-10 | reverse complement strand
GTGATCCAGCCCTTTTTGTCCACGCACTCGCGCTCCAGCAGCGGCAGCATGGCGTAGCCGCCGCCGAAGGTGAACAGCCCCAGCTTGAAGAAGGATATAAACAGGCTCAACAGCGCCTTCAAGCGATGCGCCCCCTCCCGGTCAGTTTTGCTTTCTTACAACGGTGTATTCGTCCCCCGGACGGTAAAACGGACACTCCCGCGCGCCGTTCTGCAGCAGGTCCGCCTCCTCGTCCATATCCATCGGCGCGGAACACAGGTATTCTTCGTATTCATCGTCGTATTCATAATAAAGGCATTCTTCGCAGTTTGCTCTCATACCATCACCAAGCGTATTGTAATACAAAGGCGGCGTATTTGTCAAATCTTTTATCTTTCCGGCGGGGATGCGCGCAAACTGAATTTGCGCGAAAAACATTGACTATCGCGCACGTATATGGTAAAATATACTTTCGTATAGAATATATTTCACCCGAAAGGACGAATTTTATGTCAGGACATTCCAAATGGAGTACCATCAAACGCAAAAAAGAAAAAACCGATAACGCCCGCGCCAAGGTATTTACCAAAATCGGGCGCGAGATCGCCGTAGCCGTAAAAGAGGGCGGCCCCGACCCCGCCGGCAACTCCAAGCTGAAGGACGTCATCGCCAAGGCCAAGGCCGCAAACGTGCCCAACGACAACATCGATCGCATCATCAAGAAGGCCGCCGGCGATTCCTCCGCCGATAACTACGAAGAGATCATCTACGAGGGCTACGGCCCCGCGGGCGTGGCCGTGGTGGTGGAGGCGCTTACCGATAACCGCAACCGCACCGCGGGCGACGTGCGCCACTACTTTGACAAGTACGGCGGCAACATGGGCCAGCAGGGCAGCGTTATGTTCATGTTCACCCGCCAGGGCGTTGTGCTTGTGGACGCCGAGGACGTAAGCGAGGACGAGATCATGGAAAAGGCGCTCGACGTGGGCGCGGAGGACGTGATCACCGACGACGGCGTGTTCGATATCCGCACCGGCGTGCACGACGTGGCAAACGTGGCCGAGGCGCTCACCGCCGCGGGCTATACCGTGGTTTCGGCGCAGGCTGAGTACGTGCCCGCCACCTACGTGCGCCTGGAGGGCGACAACATCACCCAGATGGGCAAGATGCTGGAGATGTTCGAGGATAACGACGACATCCAGGCGGTATGGCATAACTGGGAAAACGAAGACGACTACGAATAAACGTCGGCGCATTTCGCGCAGAACAAAAAAACAATAAAAATACAAGACAACTTTTTATTGCAACAATGTTATTCCAAAAGGATTGCTTTCTTCGGATAACACAGCTTTTGTAAATTGTTTTTTTTCGACGTTTTTCGCCGCTCAGCGTATCGCATACGCCTCTCGCGGCGAGAAAACGCCGTCTGCATCGAAATCCCCTCGACGTTTACCTGCGAGGCGGGCTTTCAGCGGTGAGAAGAAAACGCCGTCTGCATCAAAAATCGCCTGCCGTTTACCGGTATGCGGAGCTTTTGCGCAGAACAAATCGCCTGCCGTTTACCGGTATGCGGCGTCTTTCGCGCCGATCAAAAGAAACAAAAAAACGATCATTTATTACACTGTTGTTACGGAATAAAAATGTATTTCGTATAATCCAGGTATACCATCACTGTTTTCGAGGTGTTTGAATTGCACTTTTTTCAGGACGTGACCCAAGTGAAATTCACCGGGCTGGAACACATCTTCAACGTGTCCGCGGTGTTCTGCGAGTTCAGTCTGCCGTTTCTGAAGCAGACGGTCACCATCCGCTGGTACGGCGTGATCATCGCGTTCGGACTGGCGCTTGCCGTGCTGTTCGGCGGGCGCACCGCGTACAAGTGGAAGATCGATATTTACAAAATGATCGACGTGCTCATTTACGGCGCGCTCGGCGGCGTCATAGGAGCGCGGCTGTATTACGTGGCGTTCCAGTGGGACCAGTACAAAAACGATCCGCTGGAGATCTTTCAGATCTGGCACGGCGGCCTCGCCATCTACGGCGGGCTGATCGCCGGGCTGATCTGCGCGCTCATCGTATGCAAGGTTGAAAAGATCAACGTGCCGAATCTGCTGGATCTGTGCGGCATGAGCTTTCTGATCGGGCAGGGGATCGGCCGCTGGGGCAACTTTGCCAACCAGGAGGCCTTCGGCACCAATACGGCGCTGCCGTGGGGCATGTACAGTGAAAAGACCGCCGCGTATCTGCGCGAGGTCGTCGCCGCCGATCCCACGTCCACGCTGGACCCGGCAAAACCCGTGCACCCCACGTTTTTATACGAATCCATCTGGTGCCTGCTCGGCTTCATTGTGCTGTTCATCATATACAAAAAGGCCCGCAAATTCAGCGGACAGCTGATTCTTTGCTATGGCATCTGGTACGGCACGGAGCGCGCCGTGGTGGAGGGCCTGCGCACGGATTCCCTGTATATCGCCGGTACCAACATCCGCACGTCCCAGCTGCTGAGCGTGCTGCTCGTTGCTTTCTGCGCCGTGCTGCTGGTGGTCCTGCTGCTGAAATACAGCAGGAACCCCAAGCCCATCGAGGGCATCGATTACTTTACCGAGATCCCGCTGTACCGCTATAAGCGCAAGGCCGCGGACGCCAAAAAGGAGGACGAAAAGCTCCTTGCCGACGCGGCGGCCGCCGAAGCCGCGGGCAAAAACGACAAGGCCGAAGCCCTGAAAAAGAAGGCTGCGCAGTTCACCGCGCTGTACGAAAAGAACGCCGCCCTCGCCAAGGCGGACACCGAAAAGCGCGAAGCCAGAAAAGCGGCGAAGGCCGCGAAAAAAGCGCCCGCAGCCGCAAGCGGGGAATAAAAAAGCAAAAAACCGGGAGCGATCCCGGTTTTTTTGTAGGTATAACGTTTTTGTTCTGCGCGGTCAGTCGTTTGAATCGAACCGGAAGGTGAGATTGTCGTCGTCCCCGGTGCGGTTGTTGCACACGAAGGGCTCCGCCACGTCCCAAAGGTTCTGTCCGGGCGGAACGATCTTTTCCAGCAGGTCTTTTTTGAATCTGTTCGTCAGCTTCTCCGCACGCAGCACAACGCCGTGCAGCGCCTTGTATTCGTTGGTATCCGGGCCGTAGGGCGCGTTGCCGGAGAAGATGTGTTTAAGGATCTCAAACAGCACGGGCATCGCTTTTTCGTCGCCCAGCGCTTTGATCTCCTCCCTGGTGATCCCGCCGTATTTTCTGCCGAACTTCGCCAGCGTTCTCATTTTCAGTTTTCCGGCGAAGCGCAGCCCCGCTTTTACCAGCGTTTTGTGCTCCTTCAGCTTATCCACGGGCAGGGGGCCTTCGCCCTCTGCCAGAAAACGGTCCCAGTCCTTCAGCGCCCACGGCAGCGCGCGCTCAATGGCGCCGATAAAGTTAAGGCCGTAAACGTAATCGTAAAAGCTTTTGCCGTTTGTGTCGAAGCCGTCGATCTTTTCCAGCCGCACGGTCTCCACCCTGCATTCGGCGCGGTCCGCGCTTACGGTCACCTTGCGCATGCAGCCTGCGGCGGTGACGGCCGCCGTGGTGCTCACGTCGTAAAAGCTGCGCCCCTGCCCGTCCTCGTAACGGCGGATGTTCTGCACGTGGGTGTGGCCGGTGAACACCACGCGCACGCCGGTTTCGCACATCAGCTTCCACAGCCGCTTGTAGCCGCCGAACACCTCAAACTCCACGGCCTGCGCGTAAACGTCCCACGGGGGGATCACGGGGTGGTGCACCGCCAGCAGCACGCGCTCCCCGGCGGCGTTAGCCTTTTTTATTTCGTTTTCCAGCCACGCGAAGCCCGCGTCGAACAGCCCGCAGTGGCTGCGGCCGTTGCCGTTGTCGTTCAGCGCGATCAGCCTTACGCCCTCAAACAGGCGCAGCGAATACGAACCGCTCTCCCCGTCCACGCTGTCGCTCTGGGCAGGGCCGAAATCGCGGTAGAGATCGCCCAGCTCGCACTTGCGCACGTGCGGGATCGGCTCCGTGCCGTCGTCGGTGTATTTGCAGGACGAAAAGAAGTTTTCGTCGTCGCCCATGCCGCAGTAATCGTGCGTGGCGGTGGTGACGAACACGCGCTTCCCGGCGTCCGTGAGCGCCTTCAGCTCTTTAATAAAATCCTCGTGGCTGTTGCGGTCGCCGTTGTTCACCAGGTCGCCGGTGATCAGCACGGCGTCGGTATCGGGATCGGCGTTGATCTTTTTTATAAAGCTGCGCAGGATCTCCGCGGAGGCCCGCAGCGCGATCTGGTCGCCCTTCTCGCGCGAGGCGAAGGAACGGCTTTCCGGCGTAAAATTCTTTTTGGAAACGTAGTGGGTATCGGTAAGGATATAAAAGGATGCGGCGTTCGGCATGGTGCTCCTCCTTATTTGTGTTTTCTGAACCATCATACCATCTTTTGCCCGGTTTGTCACCTTATTTTTTCCGATTCTTGACAAATTCGCAAAAAAAGCGTAACATACAACAAAGAACGCCGTCCCGGCCGCGCCGGGGCCGCGCACCCGATTTTTTGCAATAACAGGAGCGTACGTATTATGGTTCATTTTTTGCTTGACGCCGCAGCCGGGGCCGCCGAAGATACCCGGGCGCTCGCGTCCCTGCCGCAGAGCAAGGCGGAGGCGGGCGAGTACGTGAAAAAGCTTTGGACGATGTTGGAGGAGTTCGCCGTCACATACGGCGGCAAGCTGGTCATCGCGCTGCTGCTGCTCGTGATCGGCTTCAAGCTGATCAAGGTCGCCACCAAAAAGCTTGAGAACGCCAAGGCCCTTACCAGACTCGATCCCTCCGCTCGCAGCTTTATGCGCAGCAGCGTGGGCATCGTATGCAAGCTGATGCTCTGCATCGTCGCCCTCTCCGTGATGGGCGTGCCCATGACCTCCATCATCACCGTGGTAGGCTCCTGCGGGCTTGCCGTTGGCCTTGCCCTGCAGGGCTCGCTGGCGAATATCGCGGGCGGCTTCGTGCTGCTGGTGGTAAAGCCCTTTAAGGTGGGCGATTTTATCATCTCCGGCGACCTTTCCGGCACCGTGACGGACATCGGCATTTTCAACACCAAGCTGCGCAGCATCGATAACAAGGTGATCGTCGTGCCCAACTCCACGATCTCCAACGCCACCGTCACCAACGTCACCGAGCTGCCCCTGCGCCGCGTGGACCTCGTTTTCAACGCCGCCTACGGGGACGACATCGCGCTTGTAAAGAAAACGCTGCTTTCGGTGTGCGAGGCGCACGAGCGTATCTTAAAGGACCCCGCGCCGTTTGCGCGCGTCTCCGGCCACAGGGACAGCGCCGTGGAGTATACCCTGCGCGCCTGGTGCCGTACGGAGGACTACTGGGACGTGTATTTCGATCTGCTCGAGCAGGTAAAGCTTGCCTTCGACGCCAAAGGGATCACCATTCCGTTCCCGCAGCTGGACGTGCATACGCAGGCGTGATTATAGTTAAATCGACCAATAACGACGGAATCATATTGTAAAAATTAAATAGTTTTTTAAATATTTATTAAATATATAAAAAAGTGTTGACACTTTGTCATTTTTTTGCTAAGATTATCGCAGCATTTTTAATGACAAAGTGTCATTTTGTTTCAGTTCCATTTCAGTATTCTATAAAGGAGCAACCGTATGGCGGCAGCACAGGAGAAGAAGCTGGAAAAAAAGCGCCGTATCATTGAGAGCGCGTATCAGCTTTTTCAGTCCAAAAACATTTATAACACCGCGGTGGACGATATCGTAAAGGCGGCGGGGATCGCCAGAGGCACGTTTTACCTGTATTTTAAGGATAAAAGCGACCTTATCGAGCAGCTTTTGTTTTTCAAAAGCGCCGAGAGCATGAAGGCCATCATGAAGCAGATGACCGAGAAGGCCGATTCGTTCACCGATATCCGCGATTACAGCCGCGCGTTTATTTCGATGTATATCGATTTTCTGGTAGGACAGAAGGAAACGCTCGCGCTCCTGGATAAAAACATTTCGGCGTGCATGCGCTTCTTTCCCGAATTTTACGACGACGAGGCGCAAAAACTGTATGCGGGCGTTGTGGAAACGTTTACCGACTCCGGCTATTCCGAGGCGGAGCTTGCCAAGCGGATCTACCTGATCGTGGGCATGATCGGCAACGCTTGTGCGGACGCGATCGCATACGGGCGCCCGTACCCCATCGAAGAAATACGCGAACCCCTGATCCGGGCTGCGCTGTGCATTCTGGAAAACGAGGCTGAGGAGGAGCGAAATGAAAAGAACATTGCATAAGATCACCGCGTTTCTGCTCTGCGCAGTGCTCCTGTTCGGCACGGGTTACGCCGCCGTCGCCGCCGTAGCGATGCCGGAGGGCGTAAGCGAAAGCCGTGTGCTGAACGCGATCCCGAAAACCGACGCGCTGGCGTCGGCCGCCGTGCAGCTGAGCGGGACCGATTTAAGCGCGCTCGCATATAAAACGCTGTTTTCGGACGACACGCTGAATACGCTGTTTACCTCGGTTTACGGCGCGCTCGCGGAGCAGTCCTCTACCTTCTCCACCCTCGGCGTGGATATTTCGGTTTCCGCGGTATCTGCCGCGCTGCGCGACTTTCCGTACGTGCAGGCCGCGCTGAACGAAAAAGCCACGTGGAACGCGGTGCTGAACGAACCCTTCTCCCCGGCGTGGAACGTAAAAAACAAAGAGTGGTTCTCGCACGCGATGGCGTGCATGCTCGCGCCGCTCAACGAGCTGCTTTTTACGCTGCTGTGCGGCGGTACCTACCGTCCGAACGTGCTGATCAGCGTGCAGGGCGCCAACGGGTACGAAAACGCCGTGGTCCCGCTGCTGCAGGCCGTCGGTACGCCGAACATCCTTTCGCAGGCCGATTTTTCCGCGCACGCTTCCCAAAGCCGGTATTCCATGGTAAAGGATCTCTGCGGCATGATTTACGGCGCGCTGGACCAGATCCTTGCGTCGCCGGTGCGCTCGCTGTGCAAATACCTGCCCAGCGTTGCCGATTATCTGATCAACGACGGCCTTACCACTTCCGTGAATACGCTGGTGGAGCCGCTGAAGGTCCGCGTGGGGCTTATTTCGCTTTCGGGCGTGGATAAAATGCTGGAGAATCTGGACGTGCTGTCCTCTTCGGCACAGCTCACCGAAAAGCTGGAATCGCTGGATACCACCGCGCTGTTCGGCAGCGACGTGGACCTGAAGCTTCCCAAAATCGATCTGGAGACGCTGGCCTCCTGCGGCAGCCGACAGAACGGCGTGTATACCGCGAACCAGGCGCAGTCCTTTGTGTTCATTTTCCGCTGGGCGGTGGAGGCGATCAAGCTGAATTCCGCCAAGCTGCCCGCGATGCTCGGCATGGACCTTTCCGCCGCGCAGGGGTTTTTGAATAAGCTTTTGGCGAAGGACGCCGATTCCATTATGAAAATGGTGCTGGAGCTGCTGGAGATGCAGCCTTCGAGCGCCGTGCTGGATTACGAGTGGCAGTACCCGGCGTATACGCCCGGCTCCGTGCAGTATACCGCCAACCTTACCCGCGCCGATTACGAGCGCGTACTGGCGGGCATCGACGATACGCTGAACGCGTTTTTGAACGAGTTTACCGAAAACGGCACGCTCTCCGGCATACTGGCGCAGCGGCTGTATTCGGGAGAGCTGCTCGGGCAGCTCGTAAAGGGCGTGTACGGCGCGCTGTATACGCCGCAAACCGCAGGGGCGCTGAAGCTTTTGGGGCTGGACGCCTCCCCCGCGGGGCTTGCAAGAAGCATTTCGTCAAGCTGTCCCTCCGCCGCCCGCGCGCTGGTGAATTACAGTTCGTGGGAAAGGGTGACCCCCGAGCGTATTTCGTGGGGCTTTAAAAACGGCGACCGGGACGCCTTCCTGCACGCGCTTACCGCCGTGCTCGTTCCGTTCCGCTCGTTTTTGACCATGCTTCTGGCGGAAGGGCAGCTCAGCGTGCTGGACGCCATCCCCGTAAGCGGCTCCAACGGCTACAACACCGCCGTGATCCCGCTGCTGGAGGCACTCGGCTGCAATCCCGACGCCATTAAAACCTACGACGAATACAAAAAGACGGCGAATACGGACGCCGTCGTTACCGATATCATCACGCCCATTGCGGGGCTGCTCGATAACATCGTTGCCGCGCCGGTCGCCACGCTGTGCCGCGTTCTGCCCAACCTCGTTTATTTCGTAAACGCCGGGGGGCTCGGCAAATGCGTGGACAATCTGCTGTACCCGGTGCGTATGCTGCTGCGTACCATCGAGGCGGAGGATCTGCTTTCGGACGAGCTCGGCGCGCTCTCCGAAATCGACCTCAATAAAACCGTGGGCGAGCTGATCGACGGCGCGGGGCTGGAGATCAAGCTCCGTGAGCCCGATCTGAACGCGCTCGCCTCGCTCGGCACCGCGGAGTACCGGCAGAGCCGCAGGACCTACCGCGGCGCGCCCGCCCAGTACGTTTATATCAACGCGGACGCTCCCGCCGTGCTGCTTACGGTGCTGCGCTACGCGGTGGGCAGCCTCGGCAGCGAAGAGAACGCCGCCGCGTTCACGGGCCTGCTGCAGCAGGACCAGACCGAAGAGGGCGACCTTATGGCGATGTACACCGGCAAGGTCGCGGAGCAGCTGAAGACGATGAGCACCGACGAAACGATCGAGTGGCTGTACGACCTGCTGTTTAAGGAGTCGCCCAAAAACGAGCACCTGAACGAAGAAGCCGTAACGATGCCCACCATCGTTTACAAGCCGCGCGAAAAGCATACCGCGCGCAACGTCACCATTATCGTCGTGATCTGCGTGCTGCTCGCCGTCGTCGGCGGCATCGTGCTCTCCCGCACCGACCTTTCCGCGCTGCGCGAACGCAAAGAGCGCGATAAGAAGCAGCGCAGCGAGGAAAAACAGCGCATCGCCGGAATCACGGCGGCGCAGAAAGCGGCAAAAAAGGCTGCGCGGAAAACGCAGCCCGCACCGCAGCCACAGCCCGCTCCGCAGCCGGAACGGCAGCCGGAGCAGCAGCCGGTACAGCAGCCGGTACAGCAGCCGGTACAGCAGCCGGAGCAGCAGCCGGAGCAGCAGCCGCAGCGCGGCGACGTGCCCGTGCGTTACGGTAATTATTATATGCCCTCCGCGCAGGGCGCGTCCCGGCAGTACGCCGACCGTACCGTCGCCGCGGCCGACAGCGGAATGAACGAAAAAGAGCTTCAGCGGCATCAGCGCGAGCTGGAAAAAATGGACGTGCGGGAAGAAAAAGCCCGTATGCAGGCTACGCGCGCGAACAAAAAGCACGATAAGTATTATCAGAAGGCGCTGAAGGAACAGCAGAAGAAAGGCTGAACAGGAGGACCCCCGACATGCTTATATTAAAAGACATCATAAAGGATTACCCCACCGGCGATACCTTCGTGCGCGCGCTGAAGGGCGTAAGCATCAACTTCAGGGAAAACGAATTCGTTTCCATTCTCGGTCCCTCCGGCTGCGGCAAAACCACGCTTCTGAACCTCATCGGCGGCCTGGACCACTATACCGCAGGCGACCTTGTGATCAACGGCAAGTCCACCAAGGATTTTACCGACGGCGACTGGGATACCTACCGCAACCATTCCATCGGCTTCGTGTTCCAAAGCTATAACCTCATTCCGCACCAGACCGTGCTTTCCAACGTGGAACTGGCGCTCACGCTCTCCGGCGTTTCAAAAAAGGAACGCAGGGAGCGCGCCACCGAGGCGCTGAAAAAGGTAGGGCTGGAGGAACAGCTCAACAAGCGTCCGGCGCAGATGTCCGGCGGCCAGATGCAGCGCGTGGCGATCGCCAGAGCGCTCGTAAACAACCCGGATATCATTCTGGCGGACGAGCCCACCGGCGCGCTGGATACCGAAACCAGCGTGCAGATCATGGAGCTGCTGAAAGAGGTTGCCAGAGATAAGCTGGTGATCATGGTCACGCACAACCCCGATCTTGCAAAGCGGTATTCCACCCGTATTATAAGCTGCGTGGACGGTAAGGTCACCGGGGATTCCGATCCCTTCGTCCCCACGCCGAAAGATTACGAGGCCGAAAAGGCCAGCGCGGAGCGCGAGCGCGCAAAGGGCAAAAAGCCCAGTATGAGCACGCGCACTGCCTTCGGGCTCAGCCTGCGCAACCTTACCACCAAAAAAGGCCGCACGTTTTTAACGGCGTTTGCGGGCAGCATAGGCATTATCGGCATCGCGCTGGTGCTGGCGCTTTCCAACGGCATCGAGCGCTACATCGACAAGGTGCAGAACGACCTGCTTCTGGCGTTCCCCGTTTCGATCGAGCGCGAGGCCCTCGACCTCACGGCCGTGATGTCCACGTTTACCGATATGTCCAAAAATATGATGGAGACCCAGCACGAGCTGGACGCCATCTACGTGAACAACAGCTTTAACGAGATGATCAACACCTTCGTGCAGCAGGCGGCCTCCAACAACCTGAAGAGCTTCCGGCAGTACATTGAGGACAACCGCGAAAAATTCGACGAGCTCTGCAACGATATCCAGTATAAGTACGATACGCCCCTCAACGTTTACCGTGAAGACACCGAAGACGGGCTGATCCAGGTGAACCCCAACACCATTATGAATACGATGATGGAATCCATGGGGTCCTCCGCCACCACGATGACGAATTCCATCTCCAACATGTTCTCTTCCTCCGTTACCGATACGTGGATGGAGCTGATCGGCGACAACGCGCTGCTTTCCAAGCAGTACGAGATCATCGCCGGCCGTCTGCCCGAATCGTATAACGAAGTCGTACTGGTGGTGGATAAAAACAACGAGGTCAACGAAATGATCATGTACGCCCTCGGCCTCAAGAACCAGAACGAATTCATGAACAGCATGATGAACGTGATCGCCAACGGCGAGGAGCTGCAGAACAGCGATATCACCCGCTATTCTTACGACGAGATCCTGAACATGCGCTTTAAGCTCCTGCTCAACTACCAGTACTTTGTAAAGGACGAGGAGACCGGCCTTTGGAAGAACTACAAGGATAACGCCGTGTACGTCCAGCATCTTGTGGAGACCACCGGGCTCGAGATCAGGATCGTCGGCATCATGCGGCCCGACAAATACAACGTGATGAGCGTGGGCACCGGCGCCATCGGCTACCGCAAGGACCTTATGGAATACGCCCTTTCGCAGACCGCCGCCTCCGCGCCCGTACAGGAGCAGCTTGCGGATACGAAAACCGACGTGATCTCCGGCCTTGAGTTTTCCGACCTGACGGTAAACGATTTCAGCCTCGCGGACGTGGATCTCAGCCAGATCGATTTTACGCTGCTGAACCTTTCGCCGTTCATGAGCATGCTGAAGGACATCGATCTCAGCCAGATCGATATCCTCAACTTCAACATCGCGGACTTCATCGACTTTTCCGATATGAGCGAGCTGCAGAAGCGCATCGTGGAGGGCTACCTCACCGACGAGCAGGTGCTTGCCATCAAGCAGGCCTACGTGGATACGATGAACAAGCAGTGCTCGCTGGATAACACCTTTAAGCAGATGGGGTATTCCACCGAGGACAGCCCCACCTCGATCTACCTCTATCCGAAGAGCTTCGACGATAAGGATAAGCTCAACGACGTGATCGAGTATTACAACGAGCAGGCGAAGGAACTCGGCTTCGAGGGCAATACGGTAACGGTGACCGATTACATCGGCATGCTGATGAGCAGCATCACCAACATCCTGCACATCGTAACCTACGTGCTCGTGGCGTTCGTTGCGATCTCGCTGGTGGTTTCCTCCATCATGATCGGCATCATCACCTATATTTCCGTACTGGAGCGCACCAAGGAGATCGGTATCCTGCGCGCCATCGGCGCATCCAAAAAGGATATTTCCAGCGTGTTCAACGCCGAAACCGTCACCATCGGCCTCGGGGCGGGCATTATAGGTATTCTGACGACCCTGCTGCTGGAGATCCCAATAAATATAGCGCTGCAGTACCTTACGCAGACCGGCGCATCGGCGCAGCTCCCGTTCCTTGCGGGCGTCATCCTCGTTGCGATCAGCGTGTTCCTTACGTTCATCGCAGGCCTGATCCCGGCGTCCCTCGCCGCAAAGAAAGATCCCGTGATCGCGCTGCGCACGGAGTGACCGGCGCTTGCCGTTCGCTGCCAGCGGAGCTGTCGGCTGTATTTCCCGGCCGCATAAAGAAGTTCACGGTAACCGCTGCCGCGTTACGCGGCAGCGGTTACCTTTACTCTTTACAGCGCTGTTGCTTTACTTTTTCCGCCGGTTTTGGTATAATGGTATCAGTAAAAAAACGCCTCTTCACGGGGAGTTGGGGGATTTTGTGCTTCGCACTTAGGGAAACCCCCGGCGAGGGTTTCCCTAAAACCTTTCCTGCGCTTGTATAAGC